>MDTE01094635.1_pt1 | contig 58247 bp, 62 predicted proteins | sample 811231 | NCBI WGS metagenome assembly MDTE01 (sample SAMN05326651, study PRJNA326480) | marine metagenome | isolation source: seawater | place: Indian Ocean: Red Sea | collected 2010
AAGACGACGCTGACGCTGCACGTGATCGCAGAGGCGCTCAAGCGCGGTGGTGTGGCGGCCTTTGTTGATGCTGAGCACGCGCTCAACCCGGAGCTGGCGGAGCGCATCGGAGTGGATCTGGAGAATCTTCTGATCTCACAGCCGGATAACGGGGAAGAGGCGCTGGAGATTACGGACACACTGGTTCGGAGCGGGGCTTTCGACGTGATAGTCGTCGACTCTGTCGCCGCGCTGGTCCCTCGGGCGGAGCTCGAAGGTGAGATGGGCGATACCCACGTCGGTCTACAGGCCCGCCTGATGTCCCAAGCGCTGCGGAAGCTGACCGGTTCGATCAACCGGTCGAATACCTGTGTCATTTTCGTCAACCAGATTCGGATGAAGATCGGTGTGATGTTCGGGAATCCCGAGACGACGTCAGGTGGTAACGCGCTCAAGTTCTACTCGTCCGTGCGGATGGAAATTCGTCGGATCGGTGCGATCAAGGATGGCCAGAACGTGATCGGAAACCGCGTCAAGGTCAGGATCGTTAAGAACAAAGTATCGGCTCCGTTCAAGGAAGCGGAGATGGACCTGATGTTCGGCGAGGGCTTCTCGCGTGAAGGTGGAGTTCTGGATCTGGCCGAGGTTCAGGGGATCGTGCAGAAGAGCGGGACGTGGTTCTCACACGGAGATACCCGATTGGGGCAGGGCCGGGAGAACGTCAAACGCTACTTCAAGGAAAACCCCCAGACGGCCCGGCAGATTGAGGACGAGATCCGTATGGCCGTCGGTCTGCCAACGCTCGCAGAATCAGGTCTCGAAGAGGCCGCCGAGTCCGCCCCTAAAGACGAAGGATCGGATGACGACGTCGTCGAGATCATCGAGGAAGCGGCGGTCTAGGCCGGATGACCGTGGACAGCGATCTATTCGAGCTGGACCCGGATGTAGATAGGGCAAAGAAAGCGGCGTTCCAGCTCCTGGGACGCCGCGCCTACACGCGGAAGGAGATTCAGGAGAAGCTCACGAAGCGTGGATTTTCGGGGCGTGTAATCGACGAGACGATCAACACCCTCGAGCGGCTGCGGGTGGTGGACGACCGGGACTTCGCCTCGCGATTTATCGAGGAGAGGCTCCGGTTGCGCCCCGCTGGTCAGCTTGTGCTTCGTCGGGATCTTGTCCGCCGAGGCGTCGAGGCACCTCTGATCGAGGATGTTCTGGCGGAAAAGTTCGACGCCGTGGACCTCGAGGCAGTTGCCTTTCGTCTTTTATCCGCTCGCCGTTCTCGTTATCTTCAACTCGATCGAAACAAGGCCATGAACCGGATGTATGCCTTCCTGGCACGTCGTGGTTTTGCGCCTGATGTCGCACGCTCCGTGACTGCACGCGCGTGGGACTGTATCGAAAACGGTGTTGAAGATTGGGACGAGGGATAGGCCCTCACGTTCGGTTGCCGATCCGCATCGCCCGATGGGGGTCTCAATCGTCAGAATCGAGTGAGGGCATCTCTAACTATGGATCAACCTGCCACACAACGTTTCATCTCTTCTGATCAGATCCGTCGCGATTTCCTCGAGTTCTTCGAGGGCAAGGCGCATACGATCGTGCCCAGTTCCCCCGTGGCGCCCCAGGACGATCCCACGTTGCTGTTCACGAATGCAGGGATGAATCAGTTCAAGGATGTTTTCTTGGGGACAGGCCGCCGTGACTACACGCGGGTGGCAGATACCCAGAAGTGTATCCGTGTGTCCGGTAAGCATAACGACCTGGAAGAGGTTGGTCACAGTCCGGCGCACCATACCTTCTTCGAGATGCTCGGCAACTGGTCGTTTGGCGACTACTACAAGCAGGAAGCGATCGAGTGGGCGTGGGAGCTGCTGACTGAGGTCTGGAAGCTGCCTAAGGAGCGGCTCTGGGCGACGGTGTTTGAGGGAGACGAGGCGGATGGCCTCGAAGCAGATACCGAGGCGGAGGCCCTGTGGTATGAGGTGACGGATATCGCGCCGGGGCGTGTTTTGCGGCTCAGCAAGAAGGACAACTACTGGGAGATGGGTGAGACGGGCCCGTGCGGTCCGTGCTCCGAAATCCACTACTACGTGGGAGAGGATCCGTCGAGCCAGGATGAGCATCCTGATCTGGACGGTCCGGACTACCTGGAAGTCTGGAATCTCGTCTTTATCCAGTATAACCGCGACGAATCGGGTGCTCTGCACCCGCTTCCGGACAAGCACGTCGACACGGGCATGGGATTCGAGCGGATCTGCAGCATTCTGCAGGGCGCAAATTCGAACTACGAGACCGACCTGTTCCTGCCGCTGATCGCGGCAGTCAGCGAGATCACCCGTCAGCCGCTCACTCCGGACAATCGTGTCGCGATCCAGGTGATCAGCGACCACATCCGCTCGCTGTCGTTCAGCATTGCGGACGGGGCGCTTCCGTCGAATGAAGGCCGGGGATATGTGCTCCGGCGGATTCTGAGACGAGCGGCGCGCTACGGTCGAACGCTGGACGTGACCGAGCCGTTCATCTACAAGCTCGTCTCGACGGTGACGGAGGTGATGGGGCAGTCCTTTCCGGAGCTCACAGCGAAACAGGACCATATCGAGCGTGTAATCCGAGCGGAGGAAGAAGGCTTCAACAAGACACTGGACCGAGGGATCGAGATCTTCGAGTCCGTGTCTGCACCCGGTCACATTAGCGGTCAGGATGCCTTCCAGTTGTATGACACGTATGGCTTCCCGATCGATCTGACAGAGTTGATGGCCTCGGAGAAGGGGATCACCGTCGATACCGCCGGGTTCGAGGCGGCGATGGACGAACAGAAAAACCGGTCCAGGGAGGCGACCCGGATGGCCGGTGGGGCGCAGCAGGCTCTGGAAGAGGGCTTCCTGCCCGAACACCATTCGGAGTTCGTTGGTTACGACGTTCTGTCCACCCAGTCGAAGGTGGTGGCTGTGCTCGAGCACGACGGCAAACAGTCCCTGTTCCTCGAGTCGACGCCGTTCTATGCCGAATCCGGCGGTCAGGTGGGCGATCAGGGACGCATCGTCGCGAACGGGATGACGTTCCGGGTCGACAAAACCTACAAGAATGGCGAATCGATCGTTCACGAGGGGCAGATCGAATCCGGGAACCTGGATGATCTGAAGGGGGTGGACGTCGAGGCGACGGTCGACCAGTCACGTCGGCTGGATACGTCGCGGAACCACACGCTGACGCATCTCGTCCACGCCGCGTTGCGCGACGAACTGGGTACGCACGTCCACCAGGCGGGTTCGTATGTCGGGCCCGACCGGATGCGCTTCGATTTTACGCACGTGGAGCCCGTGTCGGCTGAGTCGTTGACCCGGATCGAAGCGGCTGTGAATGAGAAGATCCGAGAGAACATGGCGGTCGAGATCGCCTACGCGAGTCTGGATCGAGCGAAAGAGATGGGCGCGATGATGCTATTCTCCGAGAAGTATGGAGACACGGTGCGGACGGTCCGGATCAGTGAGTATAGCCTCGAGCTTTGTGGGGGAACACATCTGGACGCCACCGGTCAGACCGGGCTGATGCGATTCACTTCCGAAACAGGCACGGCGGCCGGTGTCCGACGTGTCGAGGCGGTCAGCGGTCGTGGCGCGGAGCAGTTTTTCCGGTCCGAGACAGATCTTGTGTCTTCGTTGACCGACATCCTGGGCGCCGACCGCGATCGGCTGGCAGACCGGGTCGAGCAACTTCTCGAACGGAACAAGGAACTCGAGCGCGAGCTGTCCTCGGTGCGGCAGGAGTCGGCGGGTTCTGCCGTCGACGACCTGATCTCGTCGGCAAAGATGCTGGGTGACATCCGCATCGCCACAGGAGTGGTCGAAGCGGCGGACATGGACACCTTCCGCAGTACGGCGGACAAGCTGCGCGACGGTCTCAAGCATCAGGGTGTGGGGGTGATCGGCGCTTCCCTCAGCGGCAAAGCCTCGCTGATCGTGGTGGTGACCGATGACCTGATTACGCGTGGTGTGCACGCGGGGAACATTGTGCGTGACGTCGCCAAGTTCGTGGACGGTGGAGGCGGTGGGAAGCCCCACCTGGCGCAAGCCGGTGGTAAGGACCCGGACCGGATTCCGGACGCGCTTTCGCACGTGCCGGAGATCGTGAATGGCATGGTGGAAGGGTAGGGATGACGACGTTCGACCGACTGTTGGCCTCTAGGGATCAGCACGGATCCGCGTTGTGGGTTCTGCTGGATCCGGACCGAATCGACAAGGCGGATCTGGCCCGAACGACCGAAGCGTGCGTGGAGAACGGCGCTGACGCGATCCTGTTCGGGGGGAGCTTCCTGATCTCGACCAACTTTGAGTCGATGATCCGGGAAGTGAAGCGTGTGGCGCCCGAGATTCCGCTCGTAATCTTCCCGGGCGACACGAATCAGATCTCGTCTGCCGCCGACGCGATCCTGTTCCTGTCGATGATCAGTGGTCGGAACCCGGAGCTCCTGATCGGGCAACACGCCAAGGCCGCGCCGACAATCAAGGCCATGGGACTCGAGCCGATCGCTACGGGATATATCCTGGTGGAGTCCAGGACCCAGACGACGGTTGAGTATGTGAGCAACACCAAGCCGCTCCCGAGGGCCAAGCCGGATATCGCGATGGCGCACGCGCTCGCGGCCGAGTATCTCGGAATGTCTTGCGTGTATCTGGATGCGGGAAGCGGGGCGGGGGCGATGGTTCCTGTGGATATGGTGAAGGCTGTGTCGTCGTATATTAACATCCCGGTCATCGCCGGTGGTGGGATTCGCACGCCTGAAGATGCGGCTGATCGCGCTGAGGCCGGAGCGTCCTTTGTTGTTGTCGGCAGCGTGCTCGAAGAGAACGACGATCCTGCGCTGATCCGGTCTTTTGCGGAAGCGATTCATACGACAGCGTAAGTTCGAGAGGCAGTGGAGGACGTGACCGCCCGGCGTCTTGCCGAGGCGGTCTTTTTCGTTGGGGGAGTCCGTTGAGCGTATTGTGCTACGGCGTCGTTGGCGTCGACATTCTGCTGCAAGTCAATCGCTACCCGGAAGCGGACGGACATGCCCGGGTATCACGAGAAGCCGTGTCCACCGGTGGGGAAGCCGCGAACACGGCTGTCAGGCTCAAGCAGCTGGGGCTCGAGACGATCCTGATGGGGAACCCGATCGGGGAGGACGCCTATGGACAGGTTGTTCTCGAGCGCCTCCACGAAGTCGAACTGGATCATCGATTACGCGTAACGGGTGAGACGGGCCACGCCTATATCGTGAGCGACGGTGACGGGCATCGTACGATCTTCGGGGCATTTGGCGCGCTCACTGGCGATCCCGTGTGCGAAGATTTATGGGCGGGAATCAACCTCGTTACGGTCGACCCGTTCTTGGACAGGGCCTTGGAGGTCGCGCAATCCGCCCGTGACCGAGGTCTCCCGGTTGTTACGATCGAAGCAGAGCCCGATCATCAACTGGCGACGCTCTCCACCGTGACCATCAACTCAGCTGGGTTTCTCCGTCGTCACGGGGTGAGCGACGCGGCGTCGGTCGCGCGAGGCCTGATCGACGCCGGAGCGGAGATCGCGATCATCACGCGTGGCAAGGAGGGAGCGGAGGCATTCACCGGGACGGGCTCGTGGCGTCAAGATGCGGTACACACCGACGTCGTGGACACGACGGGGGCGGGAGATGGGTTCAGGGCGGGGGTCATTTTCGGCATGCTGAATGGCGACGACTGGGGCCGATGCGTCGCGTGGGGGACTGTGATTGCCTCTTTAAGTTGCTGTTATTTTGGTGGTTCCGATGGTTTTGTGGACAGAGAGGCTGCCCGGTCCTTGCTCCCCGATCCTTGACACATTTCGGGCCAGCCTGTAAATTAGCGCTCCGCAGAAAACACACCTAAGCGACGATTACTCAAGAAGTTCCGTCATCTCTCCTCTGGGAAGCCACACGCCGATTTGGTTGAAATCCGGGCCACAGTTAAGAACAGACTCGGTATCCACGCCCGTCCGGCCGCGTATCTGGTCAAAGCGTCGTCCAAGTTCGACGCGGAGGTCACGTTCGAGAAGGATAGCTTGGAAGTGAATGGCAAGAGTATCATGGGCGTCATGATGCTGGCCGCGGAGACTGGCGCCGAGATTATCGTACGCGCTAATGGGAGCGATGAGTCCGATGCAGCAAAAGAACTCGCCGGCATGATCGAGAGCGAGTTGGACATCGAGGGGACGTGAGCAAGCAGAACGGCGAACACGCGGGACCGGCCCGAGACATGAAGGAGCTTCGAGGCATCTCTGCGTCACCGGGGATCGCGATCGGGCCGATCTATATCCACGATCCAGGGGACTTATGGATCGACTACGGACAGATCGACGCCGAGCGAGTCGAATCCGAGGTCGCCCGGTTCGAGGCTGCCGTGGCCGAGGTCAGCCAAGACCTGGAAGCGGTGCGGCTCCAGGTCGAGGAGAAGCTTGGTCAGGATCACGCCCAGATCTTCGACGCCCATCTGCTGATGGTCGGTGACGACTCGCTCGTCAAACCGACGATCGACCGGATCCGCACGTATCGCTACCACGCCGAGTATGCCTACAGGGTAACCGTGCGGGAGGTCGAGCGGCAGTTCGACGCGATCCAGGACAGCTACTTCCGTTCTCGGAAGGCAGATATCCAGGAAGTCGAGCGTCGTGTGATGGCGAAGCTGTGCCAGCGTGACGAGTCCTTTCTCGACCACCTGACCTATGACTCGATCATCGTGTCTGAGGACGTTCAGGTGGCGGATATGGTACATATCCGATCGCGGCACGTCCTGGCGATCTGCACCGAGCAGGGCGGTCGGACGTCGCATACGGCGATCATCGCTCGGGGGCTCGAGGTCCCGGCTGTGGTCGGAGTCAAGTCGGTCGTGGATTCGTTCGAGGCTGGCGATACGGCCATCGTCGACGGAACCCGCGGTCGTATCATCATTAACCCTGATGAAGAGACCCTCTCCCAGTATCGTGATGAAGCATCACGTCTCCGGGAAAGTCGGGAAGATCTGTCTTCCATCGTCGACCTGCCCGCCGAAACGCAGGACGGCTCTCCCGTATCGATGATGATCAACATTGAGCTTCCGGCCGAGCTGTCCGCGGGACTCGCGAACGGCGCGGCCGGCATCGGTCTGTTCAGGACCGAGTATCTGTATCTTGCATCCCTCCACACACCGTCGGAAGACGAGCAGGCAGCCGTCTACGAGCAGGTTGCCGAAGAGTCCCAAGGCCGTCCCGTGGTCATCCGAACGCTCGACCTCGGTGCCGACAAGTTGCCATATATCCACCACGGCGGTCGAGAGATGAACCCGTTCCTCGGGTGGAGAGCCATCCGGGTTTCCCTGGCGAACCGAGATTACTTCAAAGCACAACTCAAGGCGATTCTCCGAGCGAGTGTCAAAGGGGATATCCGAATCATGTTCCCGATGATCTCGCAGATCGAAGAGTTGCACGATGCCCTCGCCGTGCTCGAGGAAGCGAAGACGGAACTGACTGAGCAGAGCATCGCGTATAACGACTCCTGCCCGGTCGGCGCGATGATCGAGGTCCCTGCAGCTGCGGTGATAGCTGACCAGCTGGCGCCTCACGTCGACTTCTTCAGCATCGGGACCAACGATTTGATTCAGTATTCGGTTGCCGTCGATCGCGGCAACGACAAGGTGGCTTATCTGTTCGACTCCTTCCATCCTGGCGTAGTCCGCCTGATCAAGATGGTTGTCGAGGCGGCACAGACCCACGAACTTTCTGTCACGGTGTGCGGTGAGATGGCGGGCGACCCCCAGTCTGCCGTGCTGCTCCACGGTCTGGGTGTGGATGGGCTCAGCATGGCCTCGCCCTCGCTGTTGAGCGTGAAGAAGGCGATCCGTTCGGTTACGTCAGAGGAAGCGCAGTCTATCGCGAGTGAGGCACTGACGGAGCCCTCCAAGGAAGCAATCAAGGCCAGGCTGACGGATCTGCTGGGTGAGGAGGTCGCTCGTGTCGACTAGTCTGCAGGAGTCGGCGACGTGACGCCTCTGACCGAAGGTTGCGCGATCATCCCGGCCGCGGGTGTTGGGAGTCGGCTGAAACCCCACACGCATACCGTCCCCAAACCCCTCCTCTCGGTTGGGGGGAAGCCCATCCTTGCACACATCATTGACGAGATCGTCGGTCTCGGTATCCGCAAGATCGCCCTGGTGGTCGGGTATCGTGGGGACCAGATTGTCACCTTCGTCCGGGAGCGATACCCCTACTGCGAGGTGATCGAGGTCCGTCAGGATAAGCCGGAGGGTATTGGACACGCGGTCAACCTCGCTCGTGAGCACGCCGAGGGACCGCCGGCCCTGATCGTGTTTGGCGACACGGTGTTCGAGTGTGATCTGGCGCCGATCGGAAAAATGGACGTAGATGGGGCCATCGGGGTCCGTGAGGTCGATGACCCGCGTCGGTTCGGCGTCGCAAAAATCGTCGGCGACCGTATTGTCGAAGTCGTCGAAAAGCCCGAACATTTCGTGTCGAATCAGGCGCTGGTGGGGGTCAACCTAATCCGGGACAGCTCGCTGCTGTTTTCATGTCTCGAGCGGTTGATCAGCGAGGGCAAACGGACTCGCGGCGAGTTCCAGATCACCGACGCCTTCGAGATGATGGTGGAGGCGGGTGCCCATCTTCACGCGTTCCCCGTGGACAACTGGTTCGATTGTGGTGTCACGGAGTCTCTGCTGGAGACCAATCGATACCTGCTGGGCCGTCTGCCTGCTCCCCCTGGTCGTCGCGACGGCGTCATTCTTATACCCCCTGTTTATGTCGCAGACTCCGCGACCGTCGAGAATTCGGTCGTCGGTCCCCACGTTTCCGTCGGTGAGCACGCTCAGATCGCCGACTCCGTAATCAAAGATTCGATCATTGGTGAAGGTGCACAGGTCAAAGGGTGCTACCTGAACCAGTCGTTGATCGGAGACAATGCCGTTGTCGAAACCGGCGCTCGCCAACTGAACGTCGGCGATTCGTCGGAAGTCAGGCTCTACTAGAGGCAGCCTGCACCGCAAACCCAAAAGGAGATCCCATGGGGAGGCTTTTTACTTCGGAGTCCGTTTCAGAGGGGCATCCGGACAAGATCAGCGATCAGATATCCGATGCCGTTCTCGACGCCATGCTGGCTCAGGACCCTCGATCCAGAGTCGCTTGTGAAACGCTGGTGACGACCGGACAGGTGGTCGTCTCTGGCGAGGTCACGAGCAAAGCGCGTGTCGATGTCTCCGAACTGGCTCGTGACACGATCAAACAGATCGGATACACGGACTCCGACTACGGGTTCGACTACCAGTCGTGTGGTGTCCTGATCGCACTGCATCAGCAGTCACCCGATATCTCGCAGGGCGTCACCACCGGTGAAGGCCTTCACGCGGATCAGGGTGCCGGGGATCAGGGTATGATGTTCGGCTATGCCTGCCGAGAGACGCCCGAGTTGATGCCTTTGCCGATCATGATGTCGCACAAGCTGGTCCACAAGTTGGCTCAGCTTAGGAAGAGCAAGCAGATCCCGTATCTCCGTCCGGACAGCAAGTCGCAGGTCACGGTCGAATATGACGAGAAGGATCGCCCGGTTCGTGTGCACACGGTGGTCATTTCGACCCAGCACGACGAGAAGGTGTCGCACTCTCGAATCACGAACGATGTGATCAAGCAGGTCGCGAAAAAGGTGATCCCGGCACGTTTCCTGGACAAGGATACGATCTACCACGTCAACCCGACAGGCCGGTTCGTGGTTGGCGGTCCTCACGGCGATACCGGACTGACGGGACGAAAGATCATCGTGGATACCTACGGTGGGATGGGGCGGCACGGTGGCGGCGCCTTCTCCGGCAAGGATCCGAGCAAAGTCGATCGCTCGGCACACTACGCGGCCCGATGGGTGGCCAAGAACGTCGTCGCGGCTAGGCTCGCGGCCCGATGTGAGATCCAGCTGGCTTACGCGATCGGCGTGCCCGAACCGGTGTCCATCGGCGTCGATACGTTTGGGACGGGTAAGCTGGAGGAGCAGCACCTCGTCGACCTGATTTACGAGAATTTCGACCTGACCCCGACTGGCATCATCAAGAAGCTGCGCCTGCTGCGCCCTGTCTACCTGCCGACGGCCGCATACGGCCACTTCGGTCGTAAGGGCGACGGGTTCACCTGGGAAAAGACAGACAAGGCCAATGCGCTCAAGCGTGCGGCGGCGAAGCTGGGATAGGAAAGGGGACGAGCATGGCCAATATTTCAGTCGATGATATTCAGCTGCCGGACTATTCGGGGCTGAATTTCAAGATCGCAGATGACGCGGAGACCGCGTTCGGTCGGCGTGAGCTGACGGTCGCCGAGCAGGAAATGCCGGGGCTGATGTCGATTCGTGAGCAGTACGCCGGACAGAACGTGTTCAAAAGCGCGCGTCTGACGGGTTCCCTGCACATGACCGTGCAGACGGCGGTGTTGATCGAAACGCTCAAGGAACTGGGCGCGGATGTGCGCTGGGCGTCGTGCAACATCTTTTCGACGCAGGATCACGCCGCCGCGGCGATCGCGGAAGGTGGAACGCCGGTGTTCGCTTGGAAAGGTGAGACGCTTGAGGAATACTGGGAGTGCACGCTTCAGGCACTCAGCTTCCCGAACGGTCAGGGTCCGCAGATCATCGTCGATGACGGTGGTGATGCGACGCTGCTGATCCATCGTGGCTACCAGGCTGAAGATGATGCGTCGATTTTGGACGAGCCGACCGATAACCGGGAACTGGCGATCATCAACGCGGTTCTAAAGCGTCAGTTGGGTCGGGACCCGAAGTTCTGGCACAGCGTGGTAAAGGAAATCCGTGGTGTGTCTGAAGAGACGACGACGGGCGTCCACCGTCTATATCATATGCAGGAACAGGGCGAATTGCTGTTCCCGGCTATCAACGTGAACGACTCCGTGACTAAGTCCAAGTTCGACAACCTGTATGGGTGTCGGGAGAGTCTGGCGGACGGGATCAAGCGAGCCACGGACGTGATGGTGGCCGGGAAGGTCGTGTGTGTCTGCGGATACGGAGATGTTGGCAAGGGATGCGCCCAGTCGATGAGCGGTTTCGGTGCTCGCGTGATCGTGACTGAGGTGGACCCGATCTGCGCGCTACAAGCGGCCATGGAGGGTTACGAGGTGAAACCCGTCGAAGAGTGTCTCGATGAGGCCAATATCTTCGTGACCACGACGGGCAACAAGGACATCATCCGAATCGAGCACATGGAGAAGATGCTCGACCAGGCGATCGTGTGTAACATCGGCCACTTCGACAACGAGATTCAGATGTCTGCGCTCGAGTCTTGTCCGGGTATTGAGAAGGAGGAGGTCAAGCCGCAGGTGGACAAGTATACATTCCCCGATGGTCGCTCAATCTTCATCCTGGCCGAAGGCCGGCTCGTTAACCTCGGCTGCGCGACGGGTCACCCATCGTTCGTGATGTCCAACTCATTTACGAACCAGGTTTTGGCCCAGATCGACTTGTGGAAGAACGACCGGGAGATCGATGTATACCGACTTCCGAAGCATCTGGATGAAGAGGTCGCACGTCTGCATCTGAAGAAGCTCGGTGTCAAACTGACGACACTCTCGGAGGACCAGGCCGAGTATATTGGGGTGAAGGTCGGTGGACCTTACAAACCCGAGCATTACAAGTATTAATCACAGAGAATTATGATTGAGGAGGAGCCACTCGACATTCGGGTGGCTCTTTTTCGTTCCCTGGCTGAGTCTGAGAACGAGGGCGAAAGGAAAAGGTATGACACCGATCAAGACTGGGATCATCGGGTTCGGACGCGTGGCGGCGAACCATCTCAACGCTATGCGGGAATGCGGCCACTACGACGTGCAGATGGTCTGTGATATCACTGAGTCACGTCGGGAGGCGGCCAAGGCGGAAGGGATGCAGGCGACGGACCAGCTCGACGTGCTGCTCGGGTCGGATGTCGAGCTCGTGCTCGTGACGACGCACTCGTCGGCTCACTATGCTGACACGTTGAAGGCGACGGCGGCCGGTAAGCACGTGCTCGTGGAGAAGCCAATGGCGCTGAGGGGGCCGCAGGCGGAAGAGATGGTGGCGTCGGCGAGGGAGAACAACGTCTCCCTATGCGTCAATCACAACCGGCACTACGACATGGACTACCGACGGGTGAAGTCCGCGGTGCAGGAAGGGCTCATCGGGGATATCGTCTCGATCGAAAACAGGACCCTCGGGGCTCGTCCTGCGGTTGGCTATGGTGTTCAGGATTACAATCAGGCCTGGCGCATCACGGCAGCAGACGGAGGAGGGACGCTCCTGGACTTTGGTCCGCACTGGGTCGAGCAGGTCATCGACCTCATGTCAGGGCAGAAGATCGTCGAGGTCTTCGCCGATGTTCGTCACGTGAAGTGGGGAGACGCGGACGATCTTTTCGACATCACCATGGTTTTCGACAATGGCGTCCGAGCGCGAGCGGCCAAGGCCGATTTGTCTTTCTACACCTTGCCCTACAAGTGGGTCGTGCTCGGGATTGAGGCGACGCTGGTGGGCGAGCGAGGCGGGGACGGGGATGTGGTGATCTATGGCGAGGAATACGAGATCAGGCGGACGAAGGCTGTGGAGCGGCACAACCTCCACGTGAACATCGCTGAGCACATCCGAAACGGCGTGGACCTGATAATTCCGCCGCAACACGCGCTGCGAGTGATGCAGGTGCTCGAGGCGGCACGTCAATCAGGTGAGAGCGGGAGGAGTCTCGCCGTCGAGATCTAGAATTCTCTGCGGAACCGGGCCGAGAAGGTCCAGTCATCGATGTCACCATCGAGCCGACGGGAGACATTGAATCGGATCAGTTGGCGGTAGAGGGAAAGAGCGGCGCCAACGTTCGTTTTTATGTCGTCCAAACGGAGCGCGTCGAACCCATCAAAGAGGTTGGCATTCTTCGGAAATCGAGCTGTCCAGCCGGCGTCGGCAAAGGCGATCACCTCGACGATCTGTCCCAGACGGCTGTTGAGTTTTCCGATCAGGTCGCCCCGGAACAGGTAGTCCACACTGAAGAGAAGGGCCCGGTTGCCGGTGTATTCCTTGATCCGGTAGCCACGGAGGGTGCCAATTCCGCCAAGGTCATAGAGGTGCTGTTCGTCCACGCTCTCACGCGCGCCTACAAAACCGCGCAGGACAAAGGCCTGGCGACCGAAGATGGTCTTCTGATGCCGCTTGAAAGAGGCGGCGAACCCGTTGTAGGGGAATTCCCGGAAACCGCGTTCATACAGCAAGCTGGCAAACCAGGCGTTCCGGAAGATCGGACTCTTGCGCTTGTTGTCGTAGACGACGCCCAGCTTGAAGATGCCTGCATCTCCCTCCCGTACGCCTGGGTTCGGCCGGAAGGTGTCGCTGTTTCGAAAAACGGTCCAGTTTACGTCGACGGGCATGCTGCGATACTGGAAGGCTGAGAGATAGGACACCAGGCTCAGGGTGCGGCTCGACTTCAGCCTGAAGTCGACTTCGAACCCGTTTCGAGCCCGGAAGTAATCCAGATAGTCTCCCTTGAAGAGCAAGGCGAACACCGTGTTTTCGGCCGTTCTGACGATCGACTGGTTCGGTGAAACCGTACGGTCGAAGAGACCGAGGTTCGCGGACAACTTCGGCTTATCCACCTTGAGACTCACATCCCATCTGGCCTGCAGGTTGTGGATCCCATAGCCCCCTCTCAGACTCAGGGTCAGATGGCGCGCCGAGTATGGCGACGCTTCAACCGAGTATCCGGCGAACAGTCCCTCCACTCGGTTATACCGCAGGATGGCCTCACGCGAGAGCTTCAGCGACCCTGCCTGGAACTGTGCCTCGGCGATACCTGACGCGCCCGCGATCCAGCAGGCGGCGATGATGGTCCAAAATTGGCTCAGTTTCGTGTCTCCCGTCAACGTTCTAGTTCGTAGTACTTGATCTTCTTATGCAGGTTGGTTCGCTCAATGCCCAGGGTTTTGGCGGCTTGCGTGACGTTCCCCTTGCAGGCCTCGAGAGCCTGGGTGATGTAACCATGCTCCGCGTGCTCGCGGACCTCGCGCAGGGTCAGGCCCGACGAAATTTTAGGCAAATTGGCCGTTCCGGACGAGTCGGATTTGGGAAGGATATCCAGCCCTTCCAGGGGCGGCAGATCACCGAGTTCAATCGTGTCGCCCTGCACCATAATGGACAGACGCTCGACGAGGTTCTTGAGTTCGCGAATGTTTCCGGGCCACGTGTAACTCTTCAGGATCCCCATGGCCCCGGGGGAGACAGCTTTTGGCCGGAAGTCGTTAGATTCCGCGTAGAGCTTTAGGAAGTGGGTGACTAGGAGGGGGACGTCGTCGCCACGGTCACGCAGGGGAGGGGCCGTGATGGGGACGACGTTGAGCCGGAAAAAGAGGTCTTCACGGAACTCACCTTTCGATACCTGAGACTCCAGGTCCTTGTTCGTAGCAGCCAGAACGCGAACGTCGACCTTAATGGTCTCCGACCCGCCGACCCTTTCGAATTCGCCCTGCTCGAGTGCGCGCAGCACTTTGGCCTGAACACTCAGGCTCATGTCGCCGATCTCGTCGAGGAACAAGGTCCCACCGTCGGCCTGTAGGAACTTCCCATCGCGAGTCTTGACCGCTCCAGTAAAGGCGCCCTTGTCACTCCCGAACAACTCGTTTTCGATCAATTCCTCGGGAATCGCGGCACAGTTGACCTTGATGAACGGTCCGGATGAGCGTTTGCTGTTTCTGTGAACGGCTCGGGCGACCAGTTCTTTGCCGGTACCGCTTTCACCCAGAATGAGGACACGTCCGTTGGATGGCGCGACCCGCTGTATCTGCTCCTGGATCGCGTCAAGGGCATCGCTTTCCCCGACCATCTCGTAGCTGCTTTCGATCCTTCGTTTGAGCGTGCGGTTCTCTTGCGTGAGGTCGGCGGCTTCGATTGCGTGGGTGACGGAGAGCAGCACCTTCTCCCGTGACAGCGGCTTTTCCAGGAAGTCGTAGGCGCCGAAGCGAGTGGCCCTTACAGCATCCTGGACAGTCCCGTGCCCCGAGATAACGATCACGGCGAGGTCGGGGTGGGTCTCCTTCATCTGTTGTAGGGCGTCGATCCCGTTGATACCGGGCATGAAGATGTCCAGCAGTGTCGCCTGGTAATCGTTCTCCTTCAGCAGGTCGATGGCTTTCTCTCCGGAGGAGGCACACGTGACCCGGTATCCCTCACCGTCCAGGATCATTTCCAGCGACCGCCGGATGTTGCGTTCGTCGTCAACGACGAGAATCGAGTTGGCTCTCATAACAGGTTCTCCTCTGGCCTAAGCCTCTGATATCGGGAGTTTGATGTCAAAACGGGCGCCGCCTGCCGGGTTGTCTGACACGGTGATCGAGCCACCGTGCTCCTGGATGATGCTCCTCACCATAGCCAACCCCAGGCCGGTACCGTCCTGTTTGTCCGAGATGTAGGGTTCGAAGATTCGTTCACGGTCCACCTGGTCGACCCCCGGCCCCTCGTCTATTATGGACAGTCGGACCCGGCCGTTGTGGCGGAGTGTCTGAATCACGATGTTGCCCTGCTCCCCGGCGGCATCGATCGCATTCTCTACGAGGTTGATCAAAACGCGACGCATGCCCTCCAGGTCGAGACGGAGGTCAGGCAGGTCGGATTCCAGATCGAGCTCGATCCTGCGCTCCGAATACAGCTTGATCGTGTCGGTGATGACGTTGTTCAAATTCTGGGTCGTCAGCGCGAGTTGCGGCATGCGCGCGAAGTCGGCGAATTCCTGGACGAGTCCGCGTAGACTCTCCACTTCTTCGGTCACGATTTCGGTGCAGTTGTCGAGGAGCTTCTGGTAGTCTTCGTCTTTCCCGGCGTATTTGTCTCGCATCTGCTGAACGGTCAGCTGGATCGGGGTCAGCGGGTTCTTGATTTCGTGAGCCAGACGGCGGGCGATCTCCCGCCAGGCGGCGACCTTCTCCGCTTCCACCCGCTTCCGCCTGTTTTCTTCAAGGTCTCCGGCCATCCGGTTGAACGAATCGATCAGCAGGCCAATTTCGTCTGCAGGGCCCGGCGGAATCCTGTAGTTAAGGTTGTCTCGCGCCAACTCTCGCGTTCCCTGAATCAGCGAGCTGAGCGGGCTGGTAATCCCGATTCCGATTCGGACGCCGATCAGGCCCGCGAGAATCAACATCACCACGACGATCAGGACGTAGTTCCAGACGAGCCCTTCCCGGAGGTCAGCGATGATGATCTGGAGATGCTGGTAGGTTTGTAGGGCGTCTTCGATCTTGAGCAACTCAGCCAACTCGTCGACGACGACGATTTGGACGGGGGTGCCTTCAACGCGTGTCGGAACACGCAGCTCGAGTCGGTTCTGGTCGCCCGAGATCCGTTCAACACCCGGCTTCGTGAGCGGTGCCCCTGAGCCGATCGATTCAATGGCGACGGCCAGGGTGGTGTTGGGACCGAGCAACGACTGGATCGCGGCCTGGTCGCCGTGGCTCACGCGTGCCGCAAGCGCATTGTCCTCAGCAAGACGGGATTCGATCTCAGACAGGCGGTCCTTCCGACTCTCGTAGTCCCGCGTGGCGAGACCCAGCGCCGACGTGAGCGCCTGCTGCATCTCGGGCGCCGTGCTGACCTGAGGTGTCTGCCTCAGGAAGTTGGCGGTCACCAGGCCGACGGCCACCGTCGCGCCGAGGGCCAGGATGACGAGTGCGATGATGATTCTCGCTCTGAGGGCAAGGCGTTTCACGGTTCGTCACTTTCGGCTTGGGGCTCGGGATCGACGACTTCGATAGGTAGGTCGTCTTTGCTGAATCGAGCCAGGTCGACCCAGTCCTGCCGGTCACCCTTCGGCTCGAACGAGAAGAACAACTCGAGAACGCTGCCCCGTTCGAGCAGGTTGAGCCAACGTCGGGTTTTGACTTCTTGCTCTGGCGAGATCGGGTTGACGGTCGATCGTATCCGAAACACAAACGGTGTCGAGACCTCGGGGATCGTGCCGATGGGGGTCCGGTTGAAGGTGGAGCAGTAACGGTTCGCCTCGGCCAGGTCGGTCGTGACGAGGGAGTCCGAAGTACTTCCGCGAAGGAAAATCTCGTATCTCCCTTCCCAGATGTCGTGATCGAGTCTCATCGAGAGGTTTTTTTGGATCGTGCGTCCCGGGCCGATGGGGGCGACCTCGAACTCGTAGGCAATCGATGTGGTCATACCCGATGCGATGGCCTCCGACGTCCTCCGCGAGAACAGGGAGTCGACTCTCAGATCCACCAGCAGGGTGTCACCGGAGAGGTAGAGCGTGGGCGTCGCATAGGTCGGTTCGCCACTTGCCGGCAGGGCACGGCTGAGCATGCAGGCCAGGGCAAGCCACCCCCAACGGCGTGTGACGCGCTCGACTATGGTCCAGGCGTGGATCAACGGCATCTCCTGGGTGTCGAAGTCAAGCGTTACAGCCCAACGTTGATGCCGCCGAAGCGGTGAGATTTGACGATCAGGGTTCCCGTGCCGGTGCCGAAGCTGATGTCAATTCTGTTGAAGAGCAGGATGCCGACGCCAACTGTCGCCCCCTGATCGGCTCGTACCCCGGTTACGAAGTCTCGACGAACGGTCGCTCCCTCGACGAATCCGTAGGCTCTGCCGACTCTGTGGAATGGGATGGAGTAGAGGACCTCTCCGGCAAGGAACTCCTCGCCGCCCTCCGGACCGATCTCGCGTCGCTCGAAACCGCGGAGCTGGCGGTCCCCATCGAGGAAGAACCGCTCGTAGAAGGGCTCGGAGCCGAGGATAATGCCTCCCCTTGCGCCGAGGGTCAGTATCTGCCTGCCACGGGTGTTGATGTGACGGAACAGCTGACCCTCGATTTTGGAGAAGGTATCGGACGAGCCCAGGTATTTTGCCGACAGATCGACGTCGATCCGGTAGTCAAGGCCGTCCACGCTGCCCCACGGATCGGTCGACGGTTTGGAGTGGAAGTCGAGACCAACGAATCCGAGCGACTCACGGCCGACTGCGAACTGTACCTCGTCGGCGAACTCACCCCGATCGGTCTGAATCGTGGGACGGGTGAAGTCACCGACCTGCACCTGTTCGAACCTGTATTTGACTAGGAGTCGATTTGTCGCGCCCAATCCCTTGCCGAGGGCGATCGTTCCGCCGATCCGTTCCAGATCGTATCGTCCCTGCTGGGCATCCTGTTTTGCGCGGAAGAGATCGCGATCGGCAGACGATCCGCTGACACTGATCCTGAAGAGCAGGTTGGCAGATGTCAGCCAGGGTTCAGCGTAGGCGAATTGCCAGTGTTTGAACCGCTCACCGGCACTGTAGGAGGCTCCGACGATCTTGCCCTCACCGCTCAGATTGACGTGGTAAGCGTCAGCCGACACGCCGAATCCGTCGAGCTCCGTATACTCACCGCTGACCCCCAGGTCACCGAAACGCTTCTCCTCGACGTAGACGACGACGATGGCGTGGCCCTTCTGGCTGCCTGGTTTCGAGGCGATGTGGACTGTCGTGAAGAGCCGGGTCCCGTAGAGGGCTTCCTTGCTGGCGTCGATTTGCTCGGAGGAAAGCGCATCGCCCTGTCGGAAGGTCATCGCACGCAGGATCAAGTCCGCTTGCGTGCGGTCGTTTCCGCGTATCTCGATCTGTTCTATCGGGAACCCATCGCCCCCGACGGCGAACAGCGGGTCTGCGTGCCCGACTAGCAAGAGGAGGAGAGCGTATCTAAAGAGCTTCATGGCGTGTTCCAATGGTGGCAGAGAAACGGTCGTCAGAAGGGGGCGCAATTCTTATGCCTCGCGCCTTATCCATTGGCGGCAGGAGCGGTTTTGTGTAAGTAGTTGATGTTTTGGGTTTTAGGATTCTGGTTGTCGTATAGTCCAAGTGTGGCGCATGTGTGAAAAAATACCACAGATGTGAGGCAGTGACAACAGAAGCCGAACTGAAAGCGTGGCAGAAACGCCACGGATGTGAATCCGTCAGATGGATAGGCGGTTGGAGAGGGTGTCGCGGGAAGCTTTGAGGATGTCCAACAGGGGACGGTCCGGCGGGGTGCCGGGCGGCAGGATGAGTTCAACGATCAGATCGCCCAGGAAGTCGATTTCGGTAGAGGGTGGACTTGAGGGATTCGTACGGGAGTTCATCCTCGACCAGCGCGACGGTGCAAGTGCCGTCATCGTTGTAGTCCCGGAGATGGATCGAGGCGATGCGATTGCCATGCTCGTCGATGAAGGCGATCGGGTCGACGTCGCCAGCGTGGAGGGTGTGGAGGTTGGGGCTGAGCGAGAGGAGGTCTTCCTCAAGCTGTTCGGTGAGGGATTCGCCCACATTCTGGTAGGAGAGGACGAGATCAAGGGGGTCGAACAGGCTGGATAGCTCTCAAAGGATCTGGACCAATTGTTCATTCTGCGAGGGATTCCGCTTTGTGCTGGCCTTTCCGGAGCAGGAAAGGTTGCAGGTCAGGTTTTCGTCGATGTCGGACAGTCGCTCCGCGTGATTGTCGAGGATGTCCATGACGCGCTCATACCCCCTGATTCCAAAGGGGCAGGCTGTGCGAGACGCCGATCAGGGCCTGGCCGGAATTGCGCTGGGCGTGTTCCAGCCTGTTCTTATAGTCGTCACCGGCGAGCGCTGCGTGGTGCAACTCTAACGCGTCGAAGCCGGTTTCCGCGATCGTATCCGCGATCCTGTCAGCCTGCTTGACCTGATGGAACCCGAATTGCTGGAAGATAGACGTGTGTGCGGCAACCCGAGCCGCCATAACGGACCCACGCAAGGACCGAGACGTTGAACACGAGAAACCGTGAAAAGGACTATTAGGGATGTCAATGGCCGTAGTTGATGCCTCCCAGGCGTTTGGGGGAGCGCCGTGAGCGCGCTGGTTGCCGTATCTGGCGCCACGGCATCAGGGAAGTCTACCTTTTCCCGGGCCCTTTGCAAGGCCATCGGGGATCTGGACCCGGTGCTGGTGGTACAGGACCGATACTTCCGCGACTTTCACGATGTGCCGGAGCCCGAGCGTAAAGCTGCCGTGACGAGCAACCACCCGATGGCCGTCCTGTGGGACGACCTGGTCGATCACCTTGGGATCCTCAAGCAGGGCGGCACCGTCACCGTTCCGGTCGAGGGCACCCGTTGCAAGGCCAGGGGTGGCGAGCCGGAGGGCATTGGACCGTCTGATGTCGTCATAGTGGAAGGCCACCTTCTGTTCGCGGACCGGCGTGTCGTCGAGCTTTCTGACCTCAGCCTGTTCATCGACGCCAACGTCCACGAGCGGGTGGTGCGCCGACTGCTCCGCGACACATCGTCTGGCAAGACGTCATTGGAAGGTGCGACGACGTGGTATCGGAGGGATGTCATTCCCAACGTGTCGCGCTACAGCGAACCGGGACGAACGATGGCTGACATGATCATCCCCTGGGATGAGGAGAACGGGAGCGCGGTTACGGCCGTGGCCGAGTGGATACGAGGACGCCAATGACCTCGATGAGGTGAATGAGGACGGAGGATTGTTTCAGAGCCCCGGTTAGAGTCGTTTGGGTACGGATCCTGAGGCAAGAAAACCAGGAAACCACAGAGGACACGGAGGGAAGACATCGCTGGCCGACGAGCTGAGATGCGAAGCCACAGGCGGGCACGCGCGAGCGGTTCACAAGCATCACCGTTATGACTGTGGTCGTCAAGGCAATGAGGCGACTTGTAGCCTGGAAGGATCCGTGGATCACGGCTGGTGCTTGAACACGACCGTCGCGAGGGGAGGAAGTGATATCTCGATGCTGTTCGGGCGATCGTGTGACTCTACGGCTGACGTATGCACCTCACCCTGATTGCCCTGGTTGCCCCTGGCATACAGATCCGCATCCGTGTTTAGGCGCTCGACATACCGCCCCGGTGTCGGGACACCGAGGCGATAGCCCTCGCGGAGAACGGGTGTGAAGTTGCTCACGAACAGGATCTCTTCGCCCAGGGTGCGGCCGGATCTTTGGAACGCGATGACCGATTGGTCGTGATCGCTGAAGTCGATCCAGTCGAATCCCTCCGCTTCCGCGTCGAGCTCGTAGAGCGCGGGCTCCTGCCGGTAGAGCGCGTTCAGATCGCGAATCAGGGCCAGGAGTCCTTTGTGGTCCCGTTGTTCGGTCAGGTGCCAGTCGAGGCTCGATTCGGCGTCCCATTCCTTCCATTGACCGAACTCGCACCCCATAAACAGCAGCTTTTTGCCCGGATGCACGAACATGTAGCCGAAATAGGCGCGCAGGTTGGCGAACTTCTGCCATGCGTCGTCGGGCATCTTGTTGATCAACGAGCCCTTGCCGTGGACGAACTCGTCGTGTGAGATGGCGAGGATAAAGTTTTCGTGGAAGGCGTAGACGAGTCCGAAGGTCAGATTGTCGTGGTGGTACTTCCGGTGCACGGGCTCGTGCGACACGTAACCCAGCGTGTCGTGCATCCAGCCCATGTTCCACTTGAAGCCGAACCCGAGACCGCCGAGGTAGGTGAGGCGTGATACGCCGGGCCACGCGGTCGACTCTTCCGCGACCATCAGCACGCCGGGGAACCGCTCGTAGACCTTGTGGTTGAGCTCCTGCACGAAGGAGACGGCTTCCAGGCTCTCCCGTCCTCCGAACCGGTTCGGCACCCACTCACCCTCTTCCCGCGAGTAGTCTAGGTAGAGCATCGATGTGACAGCATCAACACGCAGTCCATCGATGTGATACTTGTCGATCCAGTAGAGCGCGTTGTTGATCAGGAAGTTGCGGACCTCGGTGCGTCCGTAGTTGAAGATCAGGGTGCACCAATCGGGGTGTGCGCCTTGCCGGGGATCCTCGTGCTCGTAGAGGGCTGTTCCGTCGAAACGCGCCAGTCCTTCTGAATCGCGAGGGAAGTGAGCGGGGACCCAGTCTAGGATCACCCCGATGCCGTTCTCGTGGCAGATATTGACAAAATGCTGGAACTCGTCCGGTGTCCCGTAGTGGCTGGTCGGTGCGTAGTAGCCGAGGACCTGACATCCCTAGGACTGGTCGACCGGGTGCTCGAGGATCGGCATTAGCTCGATGTGCGTATACCCGAGGTCGTGCACGTAAGGAACCAACTGGTCCGCCAGTTCCAGATAGCTCAGGGGGCGGTCCTCTTCTGGCACACGGCGCCACGATCCCGGATGGACTTCGTAGATCGAAACAGGTTCCGCGACACTGTGGGATTTGGGCCGTCGTGCGATTCAGTCCTGATCGGTCCACCCGTCGTTACGCAGGGTGTGGACAATCGAGGCGGTCTGCGGGCGAAGCTCCATGCGTTTGGCATAAGGGTCCGTCTTGACCTGGACCTGCTTGCCTGTCCTGATCTCGTATTTATACAAATGACCTTCGTTGATGTCCGGGATGAACAGCTACCAGATGCCTGATGATCCCCGTGCACGCATGGGGTGTACAGGTCCATCCCACCAGTTGAAGTCCCCGACGACACTCAGGCGATCCGCGGCTGGCGCCCAGACCGAGAACAGCGTGCCTCGCATCCCGCCGTGTTCGATGCAGTTCGCGCCCATTCGGTCGGACAGGTTCTGGTACGATCATTCCGACCCGAGATGCAGGTCGAAGTCCTTGATTACGGGACCGAAGCTATACTGATCGGGAAGGGTGTAGGTGTGCTGGCCGTGGTTGGTGATCCGGAGCAGGTAGGTGAACGTCACGTCATAATCGGGGATCACGCTTTCATAGAACCCCTCAGGGTGACGACGTTCGAGCGGAGCCACCACTTTGAGCGTGTCGTGATCGACGACCTCGATTGATTCGGCTTCTGGTCGGAAGCAGCGAACCACGACGTGGTTAGCCCCGTATTCCCAGATCGGGTGCGTGCCCAGTATTTCAAAAGGGTCGTGGTGGCTCGACCCAAGGATACGAGCTATGTCACTTTTGGTTGCAGTCAGCGCCATCAGAGGCAGCAGGAGATCGGGGGCATGTCCGCCATCGTGCGGAGACCCGCCGGAGCGGCCTGTATTGCAGGTATCGCGTTGGCAATGATCGCACAGGTGGCGGTGTCGCCGTGGGTGCCGCCGGGCACATTAACGGTGTAGTCCGGGTCTCCCGAGAGCGTGACGGTGTCCCTGGGGTTCGGTTGGCCGACGGCTGCGCGGAAGACCAACGTAATGATTTCTTCGCCATCGACATATCCACGACCCGTCTGGTTCACGCCCGCGGCCTGACCCGATTTCACGGTCCAGCCCTCTCCGTGCACCGGGATGTCCGCAATGACCGGTTCGACGACATCCTCTGTCCGGTCGAGTGACCATCCGAGCTTGGCGGCCAAGAGATGCATGGATTCCGTCAGGCCGACGTGGCGGATCTTTCCGGACGTGACAAGTTCCTGGAAAGCCTGTGGGGTGAGGCCGGCGCCGATTTTCTGGCAGAAGGGGAGTCGTCGGGTGGTGGCGTCCTGGATCCGTTCGATCAGTACACGATCGACGTGGTTGACGACAGCGGTGGCGACGGTCGGCAGGAAGTCCATCAGGTAGCCCGGGTTGATTCCGGTCCCAAGGACAGAAACGCCAGCTTCCCGAGCGACGGCATTGATCTCGCGAGAGAGATCTGGCTGGGTCGTCCAGGGGTAGGAGAGCTCTTCGCACGTCGAGACCACGTTCACTCCGGCCGCCACGAGCGGCTGAATCTGTGGCCAGAGGCGGTCGACCTCCGAGACGGTGGTGACGACCGCGACGTCAGGGCTCTGTGCGAGGGCGGTATCCAGATCGGAGACCGTTACATCAGAGTCTGCAGTTGTCAGGTCCCCGAGTGACTTACCAACGATATCCGGGTTCACGTCAACGGCGGCGACGACGTCGATCGATGCCTTGTTTCCGAATACGGGGGTCATCAGGCAGCCCAGTGGCCCCATGCCGACTTGTATGGTACGAATGCTCGTTTCCATTTCTCGTTTCCGCGTTTCTTCTGGCTTTGGTTCGAGGGCGAAAGTTAAGGTGGGGGTGCTTGCTTGTCATTGGGAAATCAGGAATGGCAGTAGCGTCGGGCCGAGTGAACCTTCTGTGGATCCCACAATTTCCTCACCCCACCTTCGTTGACCGGACGTAGGTACTGAGAGTATGGATTCTATTGAAGGCCGCTTTGCAAATGAATCGAGGAAACTATGTCTGAATTAGAAGCAGATTGGCAATGCATTCTGAGTACGGGAGAGGTACTTCTGCTGGGTCTGGCAAAGTCGATGCTCGACGCGGAGAGGATCACTTATGTGGTCGAGGGGGAGACCCTTCAGGATCTGATCCAGCCGGGTCGTATCGGGATCGAGTTCAACCAGATCGCCGGCCCGATGGAACTCTGGGTTCCCGGAGAGAGGGCAGAGAATGTGAAAGCTCTGTTGAAGGATCACCGTATGGAGGCTTAGCTGGCCTGGTCGGTCTGCTCACGCACGAGAGCGGCCAGACGATACAGCTCAACCAGGCTCGGATCCCTTACCTCTAACAACGCGCAGGCCTCATCGAGGGCAAGCAACCCACTTTCAGTACCTCTTACCCTCCAGGTGGATTGGTTGGCAAACCGGTCAGTTCCACCTCGCCGATTCCGACGACACGATACGCCACCGGATAGGGAAGGTGAGGCTTGTAGGGTCCGTCCGCCAGGCTCTCCATCCAGAATCCACCAAACACGGTGAATGGGAACCTTACCTCGGCTGTCGTCAGGGCCGGCGTGAAGATCTCGACCGATGGCTTCCGGTGACCGACGACATCTGAGATCCAGATCGCGTCCACTAGATGTTGCACGTCTACGTGAGCGATCACCGCAGGCTGTCTATCGGCGTAATCGGCGTCAGATCCGTTGGTGATGATCCCTAGGTGATATCGCTTCCCGAGTTCCCGCAGGTAACCGTCAGCGTGGGGCTAATCGTCGCAAGGCGGGTCTCTGATAGGCGGTTGTTCAGTGACTCCGCGAAGGCTTCGTCGTCAATCGCCATTCGCCCAAGGACGTCCAGATAGCGCGTCTGTATCGCCTCCCGCATGGCCAGGGTCCCCGCGTTGACCTGCTTAAGCAGTCCCTGATTCGTTTTCTTCCACACTTTCGCGAGTTCGTCTCGCCTTCGAACAGATTGAAGGATGCCTGCAGACCCGTGTTCCAGGTGTCATTGGAATCCGCTAGTGTCCCGTCCAGGTCGAAGAAGACGGCGCGGATCATGGTTGCTCTCCCGACCTGTACAGAGGGGCGATGGTTTGGGCAATCGAATCCCAGTCGAGCTCGCGTGCCCGGCGTATCGCTGCGTCTGACATCGCTGTCAGGTCAGCTTGTCTCGCTGCCTGGAGTGCCTGGTCGAGCCCGGCGGGATTGTGCGGGTCGAACAGGAAGCCTTCATTATCGCCAACGACCTCGGGTAAGCAGCCGAGACGGGGGAGGACGACAGGGAGGCCGAACGATAGCGCGAGGATGGACGATCCGGAGGTTAGTACGTCCACGAAGGGGAGCACGGCGACGTCCCCGGCGCACAGATAGGACTGGAAATCTTCCCGTTCGAAGAAGTCTGAGGAGACGGCGGTGATGTTCGGCGTTCCTTGTGCCAGCTCAACATAGTCGAGTGCGTATTGCGGGTTGAACCGGGAGTGGCGCATCATCAGCAGAAGATGCTCGTCCGGCTGAGCGATCTTCCTGAACGTCTCGACGAGCCGATCGATCCCCTTGTAGGGCCGAGCGTTTCCACTGAACACAAATACGCGAGCATCCTGGGGAATGCCGAGTGCTGTTCGGGCATCCGCCTTGGAGAGCTCATTCGGGTATGCGTCGATGTAGTTGCCGTGGGGGGTGACTGTCAATCGCTCTGTTCGGTAGAATAGCTCCGCACACCGGTCGGCCGCATACTGGCAGTGCGCAACAACTTCATCCGCGACCTGGCACATCGTTGCCTGGGCATCGTGGTCGATTTCAGGGAATGGCCGTTCGTGCGGATACAGGTTGTGGAGTGTCCACACGATCCGGTATCCGAGTGATTGCGCGTAGGTCAGGTTGTTCGTGAATCGTTTGAGATTCCGTATCGATGTCGAGAGGTGATCGGCCTTGTAGAAGTGGTGCAGCCAGTTGATGTGGAGGACGTCACTCGACTCGCGTGTTTCATCCAGCCACTTGCGCGTAAAGTCATAGCTCCCGGGCTGATACTGGATTCCCAACTTTGCCATTGCGATTGCGAGGAGCGGACCGTATGGATTGCCGCGGTGGGCAAGAGTGAAGTCGTCTCCGACCTCCCAGAAGAACCTGACATTCATTGGCGTGTACCTGGTCTATGGATTGGGGAGCCTCTTTAGCACCGTTGGCACGTTGGTACCCATTTCGGCCCAGGTGCTGAACCCGATCTTCTCGTGTATAGGCCTTCCTGCCTCGGACGCTTGCAGGGACAACAAGTTGATGCCGAGATTCTTGGCCTTGTCGATAAGGGCGGCCATCAGGCGACCGGCGAGTCCGTGCCCTCTATGCTCGGGAACTACAAACATGCTGGAGATGTAGCCGAACCGACCATTGGGCTCCATCGGTTTGGGCGGCATCTCTTAGAAGCTTAACCCGGCTGGACCGACGGTTTGATCATCCGACACGGCCAGGAAGCCCACGAAGGTTTCCGGCGGGATCGCGGTGGCGAAATACTGCTCGGATACAGCGTCAGAGTCATCGAGCTGATCGAGGCCGACCTCTTTGAAAATACGGCCGCGGAATTCGATGAACACAGTGATGTCCTCGGTGCCTACGCGGCGAATCTCGTAATCGGTGGTCATGCTTGCAAGTAGGGGTGATCTTTGCGCCAAGGTCTGCGCTGTCGGCGTAGGGGACCACGGCCGTGGAGATACCGGGAAGCCCAGCGGATATGCCAGATCCGGCCTGGGCGATCGTAAGAACCCGTTTGTCTTTTGCACGTGTGTAGCTCGCTTCGATTCCGAGGCCGACGCCCTTCTCGGTCAGGTCGATCAGGACGCGCTCACTATTATCGATCATTTCGAAGGTGCGGGTCATCAGTTCGGTCGGCGGGAATATCCGCGCTCCCCACGACTCCTGGTCACGGAATACGCACGTGACGTTGTGGCCGATCTCTTCGAGTACACCACAAGTCGTCTCGATTCGGAAACGGTTCGCGCCATCCTCATGGTATTTAATGCCCAGGTAGACGTGCACTGCTAGATGTGCTCGTCCAGGAATGTGTACACTCGTTCCCGGGCGGCATCGATTTGATCCGGGTCCGCGTCGCCCGCGTCACCGTCGAAGCCGTGACCACCCTTGGTGATTGTGATCAACTCGTGCTCGATGCCTCCCGCCTCGAGCGCAGCGGCCATACGCAAGGGAAGGTCGTAGGGGACGTCGGTGTCGTTCGTCCCGTGCAGCAGAAGGGTCGGCGGATAGGTCGGCGACACATTCTGGTCCGGGCTGTAGGGGACGAAGAAATCAGGATCATCCTTCGGATCCACGCCTCCGACCTCGATCGGCTAGATCCCCTGCTGCCGATAGTACAGGTAGAACGGTCCACGATCCTCTCACTCGGAGGCATTCGACACCAGTGGGCCGCTGAAATGGCGTCGTGTGTCCTCCTCGGTGACCATCGGCTGCTTGCAGTAGAACGGGTCGGGTTCGGATTACCACTTTTCGACGAGATCACCGTTATCATAGAAGGAGACGAGTGCCTTTGGCGGGGTCTCGAAGGTTCCTGTCATCAAGGTGAGGCGTCCGCTGGCCAACCCACCCGTGACCGCCAGTCGATTCGGATCCGTATTCCCGATTTTGGTGCCCTCTGTCCGAACCCACTCGAGCGCATCCTGAAAGTCTTCGATGATCTCAGGAAGCTTGGTTTCGGGGGCCAGTCGGTAGTCGATCGAGAAGACCGTGAATCCTTGCGAAGTGTATCTTTTGATTGGCCCGGAGGAGGTCGATCGCGAAGCACCGATCAGGACCCTGCCGTGGATGTGAAGGAGGGTGCGGGCCGGATGTTCGTTGGTCCGTGATGGATACAGCTTCAGAGACGGGTCTGGCATTCGCCGGCTTCACTATATATTTGAGTGGTCTGGTCGCTCACGGGGTGCTCCAAGTGAAGAGGCTGCTTGCTTCTGACAGGGGAAGCGTCTTTCCGAAGTCACGAGACCGAGGGACGCCGAAGAAGGTTTCGTCGCAGAGGTCGACCAGGGCTTGGGCGTCCTCTGCCGTGTGGTCGTGTCCACCGTCCCGGTACGCGATCGTGTTCCGTTTCGGGACGCCGAGCAGGTCGTAGACCGGTTGTGTCGCCAGGTAGGTGGCCGACGTGCCCTCCGGGTTTGCCCACGTGTCGTCCGTTCCTTCTGTCCGCAGCAGGGGCCGGGGCGCGATCGCCGCCATCAGGAAGTGCTGGTCGAAGGGGAGGTCTGCCTCTCGTCCCGCCCACTTCTCGAATTCAGGGTGCGTCCAGGCCCACCAGCGATCGCGGCAGGTCAGAGCGGCCAGGTCCTCGCAGTCCTCGCCAAGCGCGAGATAAGAGCCCGCCCCGGCGCAGCCGGATCCAGCCGGGTTGACGACTGCGAACCGTTCATCTAGGGCTCCGGCAAGGAGCGCCGTCTTCCCGTTCCTGGAATGACCGGTGATCGATACCTGATGGCGATCCACTTCAGATACGCGGACGAGATAATCTAGTACGCACAGTGCACCCCAGGCCCACACGGCGATAGACCCCCAGCTGTGCTGATCCCGGAAGAGCTTCCAGTAGGCCTCTCGGGCAGGACCGAAAATTGGCTTTCCCGTCTCCGTGGGCTCGAGCGTATCATTCGGGTAGTTCACGACCACGTAACCGCCGTTCAGGAACGCGTCGTGGGTCTTTCCGCCCACGCAGAGGATCGCGGGAAGCCCGTTCTGGCCGAAACTCGACAACCGCTCCTTCCGGCGGACAACAACCTCGTCCGACGGGAAGGTGACGGTGACCTGAAGATCGATCCGTGTTCCCGGACGATCCTGATTTGGTGTCATCGTGAGGCAATCCGTCCGACGACGGTGGCCTTGGTCCGTGTCGTGTGTCTGTCCGATCACGAAGTCGAGGACGTCCGGAGGCGGCGGGATGGTCCCGTACTGGGTGTTTAGAAGCAGGTCCAGAAGCTTAGGCCGATGTGCACGCCAATCGTCTCCGTTGGACACACGGCCACCGTTTGGAAGAAGGAAGGGGTCGGGCAACGGGGCTATCAATCGCATCAGCCGCCTGCTCGTTTGACAGTCCAGCCGCGAGAGGCGAGTTCGTCGATCAGCTTGTCCCGGTGGTTGCCCTGTATCTCGATCACATCGCCCTTGACGGTGCCGCCAGTCCCGCACTTCTGCTTCAGTTGCTTGGTAAGATCCTTCAGATCATTACCGGAGAGGGGGACGCCCGTGATGATCGTCATTCCCTTTCCCTTGCGTCCCTTGGTCTCACGGCTCACGCGGATTACGCCGTCCCGGGGCGGTGCCTGGCTCGAGGGTCTTTCCGGTTGTTGGACGCGGCCCTCGCCTGTCGAGTAGACCAATCGCATGTTGTTGTCTCGTCTTGCCATCAATCTATGCTCTTTGAGTGAAGGTCGCCTTGCATCCTCTTTTGGTGGAGACCTGTATCAGGGAAAGCTGTCCTGCACGACGGGGCAAGTGTTCTTTGGGGCATATGGGAATCCGTTAAGGAGACTGGACGGACGGGTGAATCAAGGGGAGGCTGCGAGGCGACTCCGGATGATGTTCAGGATGTGGGTTTCGACGATCCCTTTCGAGGTCCCGAACATCGTCTGTTCGTTCCCGCTGAGGCCCTGGGACGTCTGAATCCGGAACAGACAGGTCACCTTGACGCGTGACATTTGTTCGGACTCTGCGACGACGCGAATGCTGATCGTGACCTCCTGGGTCTTCTCGTTGAGCGGTTTATTGGACTGCCCCAGCGAGATACCGACGCTTCCGTAATCGCCACCCTTCTGGTTGTACGGTATCCACTCCGTCGTCAGATAGGCACGGGAATCAGTCTTTTCGGAATCCTCAATCCGCCATTTCTCGGACTTCGCGACCTCTTCTGCGAGCGCCCAAAGCTCCTGGTAGCCGACGGGAAAGGTCTCCATGTTGTCGAATTGGTAGATCCGAGGGGATTGGCCGGCGCAGGCAGGAAGAAGGAAGAGGAGGCAAATCCGGATGAATTGAAGCTGTCTGGGGTGCATTGGCTCGCTGGGGTTCGTTCCAGGTGTTGCGTGCGGAAGTCTGTGAAGTATCGCCCAATTTGTGGGCCGTGGGCAAGTGGTGAAATGCGAAGAGCGCCTGTGTGGCCCTGTGGGACGCACTTTAGCTGGAAGCCTCGGCCAAGCTCTCAGGTCCAGTTGCCGTCACTCTCCTCCTGAGAGGTCTGCTCATTCAGACGCCTCCAATACGACACAGCGAGCCGGATTCTGGGTTCAGTGTCGGCGTGATACTGATCGGACGGGATCTCGTCCGGGTGGAAGTAGCCGACCTCCAGTGCCTCGTCGGTCGTCTGCAATTGTCCGCCGGTCACGACGCAATGGATGAAGGGAACCCACATCGCGTAGGGGCGCCCCAGCACACCCGCCGGTGTGAAGAAGACATCGATGACGCCCCGCGCTTCGCAGACCAGGCCGGTCTCTTCAAGCGTTTCACGCACAGCGCACTCGTGGGCGTTCTCTGAGACCTCTCCCGCACCCGCGGGGATCGCCCAGCACTTTGTGTCGTGTCGTTTGATCAGAAGGATCCGGCCTTCATTATCGAAGATGGCCGCCCCCGCGCCCACTTTGGGGGTGATCGGGCCGATATCACGCTCGAGTCTTTCTGCGACATCATCCTTGGACATCCCGCTGACCCCGGCGTATTCACCGACCGCAATCTCCAGAAGACGGGCGTATCGCTCCCGGTCGTACTTGTCCTGGGCATAGTGCAGCCCCGTCTGAGCGATCGATCGGATCTCGTCATACAGACTGAGCAGGTTGTGTGGTCGTCTCATTCGTATACTTTCCTGCGAACAGGTATTCGACGGTGTCAGCTGTGTGCTTGGTTTACCCGTCCATAGGACGCGGTTTTGGCGAATCGTCCACCATCGATCAACCAGGAGTCGTTGATCACCACGTCCCATGCACAATCGCCGTCGCGCGTGACCGAATCAACAACCTGGATGTGGCCTTCGTCGACGATCCTGAGCGTTTTCAAGGACTTCGCGGCATCGACGATCGCGTACTGGATGTCGCCGAGTATGTTGGCGCTAATAGGCTGAGGAACGAGAAAGGCGAAAAGCATTGCGGGGGCGAGCTACGTGAATCCTTAAGTCGGGAGGTCCTTGCGAGCCATGCCGGTAGTCCCTCGATGAGATGATTGAGTTCTCTCGACGTGCCGGCTTAACATCGGTGCCCGCGACCACCCGGGCAGGTCGGATGGTGAATAATATAATGACCGGAGCCGAAGCGCTCAATGCAGATGTGTGACTCGGGTAGCTACAACATTCCCGCTGGTCGTCGAGCGCCACGGTCGTTTTCGTCGACGTCCTGCTCCCATTGAGACAAGATTTCCTGGAGTTTGTCTGTCTGTCCCGGGTAAATATCAGCGAGGCCCTTCGATTCGCCAGGATCGTCATCCAAGTTGTAGAGATACCGACCAGAAGCGTCTTCGCACAGCTTCCTGGGGCCCGTCCTTACGGCCTTCCGCTTGGGGAGTCGCCAGAAGAGTTTCGCGGTTCGGGAGTGGTGCGTTCTTCAGGAGGGTAGGACTAGGGTCGATCCCGTCGAGGGAGGGGGCGGCCGGCGGGGTGGTTTCGGCGAGGGCAAGGAAGGTGGTGGAGAGGTCCATCGTCGTGGCTGTTTCCTCAGATACCTGGCCGGGCGCAATCGTACCGGGCCAGTAAGCGATCGCAGGGACGCGGTGTCCACCCTCGTAGACCGATCCCTTGCCATCGCGGAAGGGACCGTTGTCGGAGATCTCGTTGAATACACCGGCGTATTTACGGATCCCGCCGTTGTCTGACGTGAAGAGGACCAGGGTGTCACGCTCGAGGTCGAGGTCGTGGAGTATATCGACGATGCGACCGACGCTGTCATCCAGCGACTCGACCATCTGTCGGACGATGGCGCCCACTTTCTCAGGGGGATGAGGCCCCAGTTTGCTCAGGTCTTCGTAACGAACGCCTGGCTTCCCGTTAGCGGGATCGTCAGGGGCCATCCAGGGGAAGTAGATCTTGGAGTGGGAGACGAACAGGAAGAACGGATTTGCCTGCTGATCCTGGATACACTGCACAGCGTGATCGGTGATCAGGTCCGTGCAGTAGCCCTCCTCGTTGTGTGCTGTCTCGTTGTGCGACCAATCGATGTTTCCATACCGGGTCACGTGGGACACGTAGTCGAGTGCCCCGTGTCGATGCCCGGCGAAATGGTCGAAGCCGTGTCGGTTCGGTTCCTCCTCGAGCGACATACCGAGATGTCATTTCCCAATGATCCCTGTTGAATAGCCGGCGTCCCGGAGACAGGACGCGATGGTTCGCTCACTGGCTCGGAGACCCGGTTCGTTCTCGCCCAGCGCTGACTCGATTCCCGTACGTTGCGGATATTGGCCTGTTAGCAGGGATGCCCGTGTCTGACTTCAGGCGGGGTCGTTGGAGTGAAAATCGGTCAACTTGAGCCTCTCGTTGGCAAGGGCATCGATGTGTGGGGTCTGGTTGAGAGGGTGTCCATAGCAGCCGCCGTCTCCCTAGCCAAGGTCATCCGCAAGGATCAGGAGAATGTTCGTTCATCGGTCACCTGTGTCGTGTTCGGGCATGGTTGGTTCCTTATCCATCTGTAGCAGCAGGGCCAGTCACTCCTCGGCTTGACGACGAGAGGGAGAATTCCTTGCTTCGAAACGCGCGAAGTACGTTAATTCTACGGTTCTAGAGCAGGGGCGAAGAATAAGTCAAAGACCGGGAATGTAAACGTCAGAGTGCAGATCAGATGAGTAAACGAGACCGAGAAATCGCAGACGCCATGACCACGGCCGACCTCTGGCGTCTGATGCGCCGGCGTGTGCCGCCGATCGTGTCGGAATACTTCCGGGGTGGGGCCGATTCCGAGACCACGCTACGCGGGAACGTACGTGCTTTCCAGCAGTCGATGACCACCGCCTACGGGGCGATCAAGTTCGACGATCTCGACATGAGTACGTCCGTTGTTGGTCACGATCTGAACATACCGTGGTTCATCACGCCCGTCGGCAGTCTCAGGTCGCTCTATCCGAAGGGGGATGCTGTCGCCTCCCAGGTGGCGGGCGAATTCGGGACTGTCATGACCCAGTCGACCCTTTCCGGAACGCGTCTCGAGGAGGTCGCGGCAGCCTCGAAGGGGAACGTCTGGTTCCAGCTCTATCTCTGCGGCGGTCGCGATACGGCATGGCGGGCTATTGAGCGTGCTAAGAACGCGGGATTCAGCGCCCTTGCGCTGACGATGGATACGGGTGTGTCCGGTCTGCGGATCCTTCACGCGAAGATGAAGCCGATGCAGTCGATGGGCTCCTACCAGGGGCTGGGTCTGTTCGGCTCGATTGCCAAGGCATTCCGGAAGCTGGCACTGGCGCCCCAGATGCTGACGCGGATGTCCTGGCTGTTCGACTATTACCGCGACGGCGGCCTCATGGAGTTCGTGAACATCATCGACGAGGATGGCAAACCGATGCCCTATACGGACATCGGGACGCAGCTGGCCGCGTCCGCCGTTACGTGGGACGATCTCAAGTGGATCAAGGAAGCCTGGGGCGATCGACCGCTGATCATCAAAGGCGTCCACTGCGCATACGATGCGCGGAAGGCCGAAGAGCTGGGAGCGTCAGGTGTGATCTGGTCGAATCACGGAGGCCGTCAGCAGGATCGCGTGCCGCCCGTGCTCCACATGGTCGCGCAGGAGATGCCGCTGGTCGGCGACACGCAGCTCGACTTCATGATGGACGGGGGCATCCGTAATGGCACCGACATCCTGATCGCCCTGTCATACGGGTTGAAGGCGGTCGGGATCGGACGGGTGACGGCGGCAGGAATCGGCGCGGGAGGACCCAAAGGCTTGAGACGCGCGTTCGAGATCTTGCACGAGGATCTGGACCGGGCCATGCGGCTTGTCGGTGTCCAGAGTGTGGAGGAGATCCGGAACAGGGGAGAGGAGATCCGTCGAGACAGTATGCTCCACGGAGACGACCATCTTCCGAAGTTCGTCTTTTAGCGGTTCTGCACCTATTGAAAGAATTCGAGGCGATCCACGATGTGAGTCGCCTTTTCTGTTTCAATTCCTGGGTGAGTTTGCCGGCCTCCTTTTCAGGTGCAGGGACGGATGCAGGGATTCCGATACCGAGCAACATTGCGCTTCCACAGCGTGAAAAGAATGGACTCACGGCTGAACGTGTCGTCTGCGACCTGGCTCAGCAGATTGTCGCCTACGTAACTGGTTAGGGATTGGCCCCTAGCGGCGACCATGACGTCGTATTCGGTGCCTCGCTCAAGCGCCAGGTTTACGGTGCTTAGCTTCTGCCAGTCGTCTCCCTGAACTCTGGTGATATAGCAGACGGGCTGTCCTGGTGTGAACTGGAAGGTGTATCCCCGATGGTTCTCCATGTCCCACCTGAACTGGATGTCCAGGTAGCCGCCGGCTATCAGGGCTACCCCTGCCGTGAACTCGAAGTCGGACCAGTCAGCGCTGGCCGTAGGGAGGTAACCGCCCCCGCCACCTTTCGGTGTATCTCACATTACGGTATCTCCGTCCCTGGACCACGCATCCGGAGTGTGTATGTCCAGACCGTCGCCTGAGAGCATGGGCTGCCAGTTGACGGGTTACGTCGATATTGAAAATGATAGCGCGGACGTAGTTGTTCTCTGGTCCGGGATTCTCGCTCGGCATCGCTCAGTCCTTATGCGAGTGTCCAACCTGCCTTCGCCACGATTTCTTTTGCTGTGTCTTCGATGGATCGGCCGTCTGTCGAGACACTGAAGTCGCCAAAGCTCTGGCTCTCATCGCGCTGCTGATACACGTCCACCCAGTTCCGAAGCCGGTCCTGCCAGTATTCGTTCGGCTCTCTCACTGTCACGCGTTCCTTCAGGACGTCAACGGGAGCCGTCAGTTCGCAGATCATGATTTTCGCGGCGGTCATCGCGCCTGTCAGGGAACGATAGTCATCGGCATCGGCGATCACCGTCGGGATGATGACCTTTAGATCGGGAATGACCGTGTAGTTCGGCCAGATGGACTTCAGGTTCTGGTGGGAGAACCCGCGACCTTGAGGCGGGTGAATGATCCCGATATCGTCGAGGTCGATCACGGCGTGCGGTCGGTTTGCCTGACGCAGCTGTTCTGCGACTGCGCCGCCCTGCGTCGTTTTTCCCGATCCGGGCGAGCCGTGGAGGATAAGGACTTCAATCGTGTTCATTGCGTTCCGTTTTTGAACGACACTTGACCCGACACGCAGACCTTGTGATGCGCGCCCCGGCGTTCTTCGCGTCGTCGTGCTGGTGGGTTTTCTACCTCAACCCTCGAGGGCCGCCGCTGTCTCCCGAACCACCTCACTCCAGTCAGCCCATAACCCCGGACCCTCAGCACGTGGCTGAGGCGAGGGAGCAGCCGGACTGGTCTCCAGCCCGAAATTCTTTTGCACGTTCGGAGGCGGAGACGGTTTCGGCCCCTTCACATACCGACCTTCATAGGCTCTCGCGTAGACGGACTTCTTGTAGGCGTCATACAGGACCATCTGACGGATCTGTGGGGGATTGCTGTAGTTCGGCGTGGCCGAGTGGAACATCCGACCGTGCCAGAGCACGACGTCTCCCTCTTCACCGTGGAATTCGACGGGCTCGATGCTTTCGAGCGCTTCCTTGAGGCTGGCGGGGCGGGGGAGGACGAATGCCGCGGCGCCGCTCTCGGGATGGGGCGGGTGTAGGACGGAATAATGTGCTATGTCCGCCGAGCTCGGTTCCGCCTCGTAGAGCATGCGATGGCTTCCGGGGAACAGCGCGATGCCTCCCCCACCTTGAGGGACATCTTCGATGTAGCCGCTCACGACTACCTGCATCGGTTCCGGGTCGATGTGGGCGCCAGCACGAGCTGAGTCAGCAAGTGATGGGGCATCGTCGGGGCGCTCTTGCGGTAGAACACAGTAGGCGCCCCGCAACTCCTTACCACCCCATACCGGCCAGCCGCGAAGCCGTGTGCCTCTTGGATCCGGATCGGAAGCGGTCGAGGTCGGGACTGGCTCTACGACTTCGCCCTCCCCAAGTAGCTGTTCGAACCACGGGAAAACGCGGCGGGGCAGTAGATCAATCAGATCCTCGTCGCCAGAGAGCTCACGAAGCCTCCAGCCGCAATTACCCGTGCGATCGTTCAGGCCATCAGGGGTGCTGACCTGATCCGACTCGGGAAGGGGCCCGATCCAGGTGCTGGGGTCGTCCCGACGCAGCTGGATCGACGTGTTTCCCGCCCAGAGCCGATCTCTTGCGGCCGCGCAGAGCGCCGGGTTCAGGACCTTTCGCTTGATCACGAATCCGTTCTGGACAAACTGTTCGATATCCTCAGTTGTAAGAGGGGGCAGTACCGCATTCATAGAGCCGTTCCTTCTCTCTTCGGTTAGTCGTTGATGTCATAAACGTGAATGGCACCGATATCCCGGGACCGCGCGCCCTTGGTGCTGGCCGGATCTTCTGGACCACCCTCCTTCAGATGGGTAGAGATGAGTGCGCAATGGTCTGCCATTTCGATTTTCTACCCGAAACCGTCGTGCTGCTGGCTGTCTGAAGCCTCCAGAATCTGACGCATCAACCAGATGCCGGTTTCGTCCCGTTGGAACCCTCTGAGGTATGCCGGATTGCCCTTTCGCACACCGCTTTCGGACCCGACGAGAATCCAGTCACCGGAAATGGCGACGGTGTTGCCGAACTTCTCGCTGAGAACGGGATCCTCGTAACTAAGCAGGTGGGCCTGTTGGAAGAGACCGGTTTCAGGGTCTTTCTCAAAAACATAGGCCGAACCTTGAAGGTTGGCGAATTCTCCGGTGAGGCCACCCCCGTATGGCGTCCCGATAACGGCCAGGTCACCGTCCAGGTCGACCGCCCAGCCGAAAGCCGTCTGTGTGGGAAACCATACTCGGCCGGGGCACCATCACCAAGGAGGAGGACCTGATCCTGGGGCCACGTGCCTGCTGTGCGCGTGAAGATATAGGCCGGTCCGGAGTGCTGGTTCTGTTGGGAAGACATTGGGCTTCCTAAGAGAAGGTTCTATCCCGATACGGCAATCGAGTAGCCGAATTCTCCCCGGTTCCATCGTTCTACTGGCTGAATAATCTGGCGGCGGCCCCAGCCGTCCTTATCTCGCCCAAAGGCCAGGATGGCCCCGATCGCGAAGGCGCGGGCGTCCTTGGCAGCCTGGACTGAGTAATCTGGTGGCGCGTCATTTCATCGTCGTGCCGTTGTAAAGGGACAACAAGAGCAGTGGATCCTACCATTGCGACGCGCCATCCAAATCGGTCACCCGCTGTACCGTCTTCGTCTAACAGCCCATCCATCAAGTGCCAGTGTCCGTCGTGGGTCTCGTAGACCAGCGCGTAGCCTTCATCTTTCGCGTGGCCGTCGCCGGACCCGACGCCGCCGAAGATCGTGTTCACGTTCCCTGCGAAGGTGTTCCCGAATCCGGTGTTGGTCTCACCCTCCTCGTTGATCAGTCCCTGAGCAGACTGCGTGTGGACAGCCGTCGACAGGCAGAGGATGAGTGATGTCGGGAGGCGTCTCAAGGCCTTGTCTCGGAACACGCTGGCTACTGCCGCAATGCCAGCACGCGATTGTCGAAAACATAGGCACCCGCCGACTGACTTCGATGGGCACCCGCGATCAGAAGGAGCCGTCCGTTCAGCGAGCAGGCCGCTCCCCAGTTCTGTTCACACGGCATGTCTGCTCGCTCCGTCCACCGATTGTCTGACACGGCGAACGAGTGGGACTTCCTGGAATACACGCGCTGGTCACCGCGACGCTCGGGATTGACGTCGTCACCGATGGTGACGCCGCCACCACAGACCCAGACTTCACCGTTGTGTGCCGTCATCGCTGACGCCTGTGAGCCCAATGGGTGATTGGGGAGGGACGCGTCCCACGTGCCTGTCTCGGTGTTGAACGCGAGGAACCGGGCCGGCGCCCCTCCCAATAGATAGATGACTTCGTTCAGCTCGCAACCGGCAAGCGTTGCGACAGGAAGGTCGATGGGGGCTGGAGGTTCAACTCGCCACTCGGATTCGCCGGGAGCGAAGCTTATCAGTTCCCTCAAGGGACCCCGTTTTTCGCCGCCGCCTGTTCCGCCGACGACCCAGATCCGTCCGCCCGCAGCGCACGCAACGCTCCCGAAGCGAGGGGAGGGAAGAGACGGGATGGATTGGAGGTCAGAGGTAGTCTCGGACGTGCTCGTGGCGTCGAAGGTCCAGCAGGTGTCGCTCAGGGCCCCCCCGCCACCACCGAGGACGTAGACAAGACCGTCAAGGGACGCGAGGCCGGGGTAGATGCACCCACCAGGCAAACGGCCCACAACCGACCACTCGTTGTCCCTTCCCGGCTCGCAGGCGAGGAGGGTGTCGTACACGTGATTAACAGCGGGATACCCCCGATAGTGCGTGGCGCCACCGGCCAGGAAGACACGTCCGTCGGCCGTGGTGCAGAAGTTGTCGTGTGTGCCGCAAGGTAACCGGGCGGACAGAACCTCCCAGTCGGGGTTGCCAGGTGTGATGTCGAGCGAGACCCTCACCTCAGTCGTGTGTCCGCTGGTGAAGGGGCCGCCGATATCTCGCCCCGTCACGCCCACCTCGACCACGGCTTCAGGCCCGTTATTGGCGCAGTGCACGAGCATCAGCCCAGCTTCGCTGCATTGGAGTTCTGTCGGGGTACCCGGTAGCTGATCTCGATCCACTACAGTGAAGACACCAGGTGATCCCGGTTCGTTCTCTGACTGGTCGGGTGGTTCGCTGTCGGCGATGGCCCTTGGGTTGCAGAAGTAGACCTCCCCACCCGCGATCAGCCAGACGAACCCGTGTTCATCTGTCGCAAGGCTTTGAACCACGGCATCCGGCCGGTCCCACGCGACCACGGTCTCTCCATCTGGGGTATCGACCTCCAATCGGCCGTTCCCGGTGACCCGCCAGGCGTTCCCGTAGTGATCTCGTTCAGACAAAGATGTGCACAATTTCGGGTTGATTTTCTCAGCTTGTCTTACGGTCATATACGTTGTGATGTCACCAGAGGCAATCAAATCGCGCGCTTCCAGATGCGCAAGGTAGAGATACTCGTATGAAACAGATCACCAGCAGCGACTGTGCCGATGTTCTCGTAGTCGCGATCACACCACGGAATCCAGACCGCTCGATCAACCACGAGGGGATCCGGGGCAACGTGCGACACCTGATCGACAGCGGCGTCAACTTCATAATGCCCGAGTGCGGGACGGGGCTCGTCTACGACGCCACGCTCGAAGCGTATGAGGCAGTCGTGGGCACGTTTATCGATGCGGCCGGTGACGATGCGTTCGTCGTTCCCGGGATTGGACCAGGGTACGGACGCTCCATCGAGATGGGTCGCATCGCGCGGACTCTGAGCGCGTCAGGCGTGATGATCATGCCCATCGTCGGTCCCGCTTCGCCGGCGGGTGTGCTCGAGGGGATCCGGTCGATCGTCGATGACGTTCAGCTTCCCGTGATCCTCTACCAACGTCGTGCGGATATCATGCCTGCTGAAGTGGTGGTCGATCTCTGCCAAAGGGACGGCGTAGTGGGACTCAAATACAGCGTAGACGATCTGGATCTGTTCGTGGAGATCAACGATCGGGCAGGGGAGGCCGCTGCGATGGCGTGCGGGATGGCTGAGGACCCGAGTATCGACTACCTACAGGCCGGGGCCGTCGGATTCAGTTCGGGGATGGCGAACTTCGTACCCCGGTTGAGTCTTGAGCTGTTGCGATCGTTCAATATCGGGGATGTCGATGGTGCCGAGCGTATTCGGAAGGAGATGGTTCCGTTCGAGGACTTCCGAGCAGAGAATGGCGCTCGCTACAGTGCCTCTGGACTCCACGCTGCAATGGACGTCTCCGGTCTGGCCGGTGGTCCGGTGATCCCGTTCGTCGAGGATGTCGCGGAATCAGAGTTGCCCCGGGTGCGCGCGATGCTCGATCACCTGTGCCAGGTCGAGGAAGAGGTCTTCGCAACGGCCTAGTCGCTTCCGTACGACAGAGTGACCCTCCAACGGCTGGCGGCAGGCGCGGAAAGCGATCGTCGCAGCCTCCACGAGATGCTGGATTTCCATCGTCTGGCCCCAATTGTGCACCCGGGTGAACAATTGCCTTGGTCTCAGTCATTCTGAGTGCTAGCGAAGAATCTCTAGGGGGGCGAATGGGTCGCGGTCACCCCTGTTCGACAAGTGTTGAGTAGCCGAACAGGTTCATCTACTAATGAGCTGGCTCCTGGAACACATCAGCCCACTGCATCGCTGCTCGCGCGTAATCGGTGGATTTTCAGCTCGGCGCCTGTCAATCCGATCGAACAACGTGTCCACCGATCCCCGCAGATAGTGAAACTCGGCGCTAGCTCCAACCATATCTGGGCCAAGCCTGAGCGCATCCCGTACCGACCGGCCCTACGTACCCAATTCGATGATCGTGGTCACCCCCACGGCAAGGAGCTCTTTCGTCTGCTTCCACTGGAGCGCTTCGACCTTCTCTCGAAGCTGTTCGCCCCACAGGTTGGCGCCAAGATCAGCCAACCATTCATCGGGACAATAGCGCACAGCTCCGTTCTCTGTCGCAAGGTTACGCCTGTCGGTCGTCTTCCCGGATGCGGGCTGTCCGCACACGATGATCAGTCTGCCTCGAATGGTTGACGTCAAACAAAGCTCCTGCACGAGCCCACAGGGCAAATTGTCTGATCCCTAAACTGGGGACTAGCGAGTCCTCGTGGGGTGGATCTGCCAAGGGATCTTGCCCTCTGCGTCCTGTGCGTTGAAGGTTCTTGGCCTGCGACAGGCCACTGGACCATCAAGGTCCTACGTGATCCAGCCGCCACACGTCTCCTGGCAGCCACCTGGACTCGGCCCTGTGCTTGAAGTCACGCTTGCTCAGCTCGGTCTGCTCCGCTGAAATCGTCACCCGGCTCCCTGCGGCGACGTAAAGCGAGCCCTTGTGGACTTGAACGCCGCAGGCGTGACGCGCGCTCCACGGGGTGCCCGGTAGCTCCTCCCAGTGTTCGCCATCCGCCGAATACCAGACGTCGTTCCGGTTACCCTCGGTTGCGACTTCCTCCGGGAGGTCGGCGATGCCGCGATGTCCGCCGAGCACCCAGAGTTTGTCGTCCCAGGATGCCGTGTCGTGGTATGAGCGGGCCGCCCACGGCGCCTCTCCTTCCACCAGGTGACGGGTCCAGTCGTGACCGTTGGCTGATGACCACACATCATTGTGGTAGAGACGGGCCTTCAGCCGCGGTTGCGCTTCGAGATCGTATCGAAGCGAACTCAGCGTAGTGCCACCCGAGCCCACGTAGCCACCTCCGAGGATCCACATCCGACCATCGTGGACGGCCACACCACCATTTGTGCCCGTGATCATGCCCCGTGGTGCCCACGGTGCACTGTCGGTGACCTGTTCCCAGTTCACACCGTCGTCTGTCCGCCAGACATCACGAAGCGGGGGAGGATCCGGAGGGAAGGGCTTGCTGGCTTTCAGATCAGCAATGAAGTTGGTCTGCGCGGCAGCACCGGCCTGGCCACCCATGATCCAGATCGACCCGTCGAAGACCGTGACTATCTGGTTGCCGCGATCCTCCCACGGAACGGTGGACGCGACCAGCTCCCAATCAACACCGTCCTTCGATTTCCATACATCGTCGGGTGTGCCGTTCTCGGAACCGACGATCCAGATGTGGTCATCGTGCACGACCGCTCCGTGCATGTGTCGACCGCTCCACGGAGCCGTCGTCGCCAGAGACCAGCTGGCGCCATCGTCGTCCGAACACCACACCTCCGAACACACTTCCGACTCGAAGGTGCCGACACCCGCACCGGCAAGATCGTCCCGGTCGCCCGCATACTGGTTCCATCCGCCAAGCAGGAAGAGTCTGTCGTCGAACGAGACGAGTTGCGCACCGTCACGAGGCGACCAGGCCACCTCTGAGCTGACGCATCTCCAGGTGTAGTCGTCTGTCATTGTGGTTCCGGGATTGAGACGTGTTGGTATTCGTCAGGAAGGAGGTCGTTCATTCAGATGGTCGCGATCGTTTGCGCTTCGATCCGTTCCCAGTCGATGATCCGTCCCAGCCCAGGCGTTTGCGGCACATACATGTAGCCGTCCCGGACCTCCGTCGTGTCGCGGATCAGGCCGGATGCGGCCTTGACGAGAGACCGGTTCGGTTCATTCCAGCCCCGACTCCGCGCTTCCCGTGCGTGATGCTCCCACCAGTCGTCATTCCGTACGGCTGCAACCACGTGCGGGCTTCCGCCGTGGCAGGTGATCCCGAACATCTCGGCCAGGTTCGCCAGCTTCATCTGACCGGTGATCCCCATCGCGGACTGGCGGACCATGTCGATCGCGCCAGCGGTCAGATACGGCACGGCCAGATATGGGTTGCCCGTGATCGATTCGAGCGCCAGGACCGGGAGATCGAGCGCGTCCGAAAGCCGTTTGAGATCGTTGATGTCATACTCCTGGAGCGGTTCTTCGATCCACAGGTAGTCGAGTTTCTCCAGTTCACGACCGACTTTGATGGCGTCCTCGAGGGTGTATTGCTGAACCGGGTCGTGCATCAGGACGATGTCATCGCCGACCAGGTCACGAAGATCTCGCGCGAGCGCTACATTCTCCTCTACGCCGAGCATCGAGTGATCCTTGAACCCCTTGTATCCCTGATCGATCGCCCATTGGGCGATGTCGAGTGCCTCTTCGTGCGTGACGCTATGCTCCGTCAGGTAGGCCGGCACGCGATCCCGGAAGCCACCCAGCAATTTGTGCACGGGAAGGTTCGCGTGGAGACCGGCCAGATCCCATAGCAGATGGTCGATCAGGAGAATGGGACCCGTGGCGGCGTAGGTGTGGAAGTAGCGGCGCGCCATCCACAGCTTGTGCCAGATATACTCACGGTTGAGCGCGTCAGCACCGACGAGTTCGGGCGACCATTGAAGCTTGAACGTGTGTGCTTGCCACTCCACGTCTTCCCGGCCCCATCCCGATCCCAGGACGCCGCACGTTTCGAGGTTGGTATCGGTCGCGATTCGAAGGAGGCTGATGTAGGCGGGTCTGGCAGGGAGCTTGATGCCCTCGCCCTCGTAGGGCTTGTGACCGAATCGGACCTTCGTGGAGCCAGGATATTCCTGCATGGTGCGATACGGATGCCACTCGGGCTCGACGGGGTCGCTCTTCAGGATGTGGATGCGGATCGATTCGATTTTCATGGACAGTGTGCCCGGCTGAACGGCTACCAGTAGACGATGCCTTCCGCGACTCGGCCCAGGTGACTACCATTCCACGTCACGTCAGCCAGTACCGTCCAGCTGTGTGTTGAAACGGCATCAGGTGTCTGTATCTGCAGCGAATAGGAGGTCGTATCACCGGCGTCGATGTCCAGGTCGATCCGCTCCGGATCGACGGTCGCTCCGCCGGTCGCGCTGAGCACGATGACGCCGGTGCGTCGCTCGTCCTCGTGGTTCCGGACACGTATCTCGAACGTGACGCCAGCACCTGGCTTCGCTCTCACCTTAAATGGATAGAATTCGACCCAATGCGGATCCATCCCCAGGTTTGGGTGCGGCTGGTCGAGCGTTTCTGTCCAGAGCTCCGTCCATCGGTCCATCCAGACCTGCCACCGATCGACCTGCTCCGGATCGACAGTCACGCCGCATCCGTGCCCTGTCAGAATCACATCCGGCTGACGTTCCTTGATCTGCCGGGGCATGTCCCGGTAGCTCGACACCGGTGTTCGGTTCTTGGGGATGAACGAGTGGATGAAGTCTCTATTCTCCCTGAAACCAAGCCCCGAGATGTTGTCCCCGATCGATAGGTAGCGCTTTCCGTCGACGTCGAAAGTGATCAGGTGGTGATACCACGTCTGTCCCGGGAACTGTTCCATTCGGAAGTCGATCCCGCGCCAGTGGAATGTCTCGTCCCGTTCGATCACGCGATCCACGGTCGTGCGGTGCGGAACCAGACACGGCATCTCGAATCGCTCCGGATGCTCCAGGATATCTTTCACCTCCGGCGAGGATGCGACCTTCGTCCCATACTTGATCTGCAGCGTCGGCAGCCCTGCCAGGTGGTCGTCGTGGTAGTGCGACGGCAGAAACCACTCGACATCTGAAACGCCCGTCTCGGCCTGCAGGTAGGGTGTCAGGTGATCGATGAACCGATGTGGATTCGACGTGATCGGCGCGTTTCCGACGTATCCGCAGTCAATGAACACACCGTGCCCGTCGTCGTCTCGAATGATGTAGGTGTTCGCGGCAGAATTCCGGACTTCGTAGACGTGTTCCGACAGACGATTGAACACCGGTACGAACGGCTTGTAGGGCGACGCGTAGAACAGTTCGTAGAGTTCGGCCAGTTTGGTGGACAGGTCGTTGAGGTCGGCATCCTCCGCCCGGAACGGGGCACCGTGGCCGGGGAGAATCCAATCGACACGCAGATTCTTGACCGCCTCCAGGCTTTCCAGAAGATTCACGTGGCCCTGGAAACTCATGTAGCTCCACTGGCTGGAGTAATATTCGTGGAGCTTGCTGGCTGAGGCCATCAGGTCTCCGCAAGCCAGATAGCGAACGCCCTTCAACTCGAAGCAGTACCCGACAGATCCGAACGTATGCCCAGGGAGCGGGATTGCTTGGACGTCGAGGCCTGCGCAGGAGAGTGAGTCGTAATCCGTGACCGGGTCTCCGGCGATGTCCTTGGAGGCGCCCCGGGTCTGAAAGTAGGCCGTGTAGTTGTCGTAGGTATCGTACGACGACCGGAGCACATCTCCTTCCTCGAAGAAGCGCTTCTCGGAGAATGGAATCGAAACCGGGATGCCACGATCGACCCAGTCGCTGGCGGCCTCGCATTGATCCCGATGGAAATGCGTCAGGAACAGGCGCTCCCAGTTCGTCTTTTCCGCTCGCTTCGATATCTCTTCAGGGCCGAATTGCCCGCAGTCAATCACGAAGCTCCCGCTGTCGGTGGAAACAACGTGGCTGCTGCACGTCCCGTGTATCGTCGAAACGAAATCGTCGATCCTGTTTTCGTCCATGTTCAATCCATCGTACCAATCACTCGCCGCATCTCGGAGGGCGTTACGACGTACCCTCCAAAGAACGTAGCCCTAAGCTGGAGGCGCGACAGACAGCTTCCCCTGGACGCCGAACTGTTCGATAAAGCCCGCGATCGTCCCGTTAGCCTTGAGGTCTTCGACAAAGGTCTTGATCCAGGCAAAGGCCGCGTCGTTACCCTTGTTGATCCCGACTGCTTGCTGCACCGCGGTGAACTGACCGTCCAAGATCTGTGATCCGGGGAGCTGCTCTGCCTGCGAGTGGAGGCCCGGTCGCAGACCGGCATAGGCGTCCAGTTTCTCGTCGACGAACAGCTTGAACGCGGCTCCACCTTCGACAGCGTGCAGCTCGGCCTGCTGGACGTTGTTCTCCAGCCACAGACCATACGCGCTGCCTTTGGAAACCGAGATCCGGTTACCTGGCTGATCGACTTCGTCGACAGACTGAATCGCTGAGTCAGCCGGCACGAGATACGTTGCCTGGATCTCGGCGTAGGCGGCAGTGAAATCCATGACCTCAGCTCGCTGAGGCTCCGCGCCGATGTTGCCGATGTCCCATTCGTCCTCTCCTGCCGCTGCGGAGATCGAACTCGGCGTGTCGAACGGAACCAGCTTGAGCGGAACCCCAAGGGCATCGGCGATCGCGGCCGCGACGTTAGGAGAGGGCCCGATCGGGTCGCCGGCGTCAGTCTTGTCGACGACGAGAAGAAAGTTGTTCATGTTGATCCCGGCCCGGAGCACTCCGGTCGGGGCCAATTGGGCAATGACATCTGCAGACACAGCACTCATTTATGTATACTCCTCGTTTTGCTTTACTCTTTGTTGGGTCGTCAGCCAGTTTCGAATGATAGCTGGCCATCTTCCGAAGCGAAAGTATCCGTTTTTTCTGTTTTTCTTCGCGTTTTCGTGCCTTCGTGCTGATGGTTTTACGTTTCGGGTCCAAAGGCGGAAAGGGAGCTCATGAATCCTGAACAATACGAAATCCTCGATCGGGTCCTGGAACAACCCGTCCTCAAGCGTGATCTGTTCCCCGATCCTGTGGTGATTGAATCGGTCGAACTGCTCAGGGACCGGAAGAGTTTCATCTGCCGGGTTCGGTCGACGGACGGGGCTGAGGGTGTCTCGATCGGTCACCCGTTCATCTCCCTCGAGAGTTATCCCGTCTTTGTGAACGCTCTGATCCCATTCTTCACCGGGAAAGATGCGCGTGATCTCGACGCGCTTCTGCACGAGGTGGCTGAAAGCCAGGTCAAAAAGCAGGGCGTGCCGTTCTGCGTCCAGCTGGCGACGCTGGAGTTCGCCATCCTGGATATGCTCGGGAACATTGCAGAGAAACCCGCTGGACTCGTGATCGGCGACCTGCTGAATCCTGAGGTCGACATCTACCTGGGCCACCTGTTGCCGCAGCTCAGAAACCTGGAGCCGGAAATTTCTCTGGGCATGATGGACGAGTCGCGCATCGAGACGCAGGCGAAGGCGATCAAGCTTCGGGCGGGCAGGGGAGACAACCTGGCGTCTGACATCGACAATGCGCCGGGCCGGACGGAGAAGCTGATCCGCATGGCGCGAGAGAAGTTCGGTGATGACTACGTGCTGATGATCGACGGGAACGGGTCGTACTCGGTCGACGAGGCGATCCGGATCGGGAAGATCCTGGAGGAGCACAACTTCTACTGGTATGAAGAGCCTGTGCCCTGGGACTGGTATGAAGAGCAGAAGATCGTCGAGCAGGCGATGAACATTCCCATGGCGGGCGGGGAGGAGGAGTTCGGCATGCACGGATTCCGCTACCTCGTCGGCAACGAGGTCTTCCAGTTTCTCCAGCCCGATATCTTCTACTTTGGCGGGATGGTCAGGACGATGAAGGTCGCGCGGATGGTAGAAGCCGCAGGGCTCCAGATCTCCCCGCACATCAGCGGTGGCGGTCTCGGCTTCCTCTACATGCTGCACATGGTGTCGGTCTGTCCCGCGGCAGCCGAATACCACGAATTCAAGATGTTCTCGACCAAGGATCCGAACGGCACGATCATTCCCGTCGAAAGCAAAGGCGGGCCTTTCGAAAGCGTTGGGGGGACGATTCGAGCGCCCAAAGGATCCGGACTCGGCGTGATCATCGATCCGGACTACATCAAGACACACACGACTTGTGCGAACTGAAGACGGATGTCGAAACAGGCGCCATCGGCGTCGATGAAAGGAGCAGCATGAAAGGTTTGGAGAAGCGGTCCCTCGGGAAAACCGATGCGTCTGTCACGTTTATGGGTTTCGGCGCGTTGGAGATCGGACGGGACTGGGGGTTGGGAGACAAGACACGACCTGAGGAAGACGAGGCGATCACAGTCCTAAACGGTGTGCTGGATACCGGCATCAACATGATCGACACGGCCAGCGCGTATCATCTAAGCGAAGCCCGGATCGGGAAGGGGATTGGCGGTCGTCGTGCGGAGTATTTCCTGGCCTCGAAGTGTGGGGAGCACAGTCGGGAATCCAAGACCTACTACGATTTCAGCTACGAAGCTGTCGCGGGATCGATCGATAGCAGTCTGGAGCTGTTGCACACAGAACAGATCGACCTGATGCAGATCCATTTCGGCCCTGACGCTCAGAAGGTCGTAGACGACGGCGAAACCGTACGAGCCATGCAGGAGGCAAAGGAAGCTGGAAAGGTTCGCCTTCTGGGGGCCTCGTGCGGTGGCAACATCGCTGAACAGTGCGTCGACCTGGGCGTGTTCGACGCCATGCAGATCGATTACAGCCTGATGAACCGGCGCGATGAAGGCCTGATTGCACGGTGTGAAGAGTTGGGTGTCGGTGTGGTGATCAAGGGCGGTGTGGGACGAGGACGGCTGACCCCCAAAGTGCTCGACCACATGGACGAACTGGACGACGGTGCTCGCGAGAAGGTGACGGCCATGCTGGAGCTGGCAGACGGCGACGGCGAACAGTTGATGGCGATGGCCTTGAACTTCCTGTATCAGAGCAGCGGTGTAACCTCGGTACTGCTGGGGTCGAAGAACCTGGCCCACGTGAAATCGAACATTGAACTGCTGGAGCGAAAGATCGATCAGTCCGTGATGGACCAGGCTCTGGCGCTGACGACCTGAACACACGGTCTGAGATAGGAATGGTATGAGCAAGATTGAGCGCATCGAAACACGTTTGTACGCCGTACCGCTTGCGGAGACTTTGACGGATGCCAAACACGGGGCACACACGCATTTCGACCTGATCACTGTCACCGTTACCCTCGATGATGGCACTTCCGGGACAGGGTACACCTACACCGGTGGCCGAGGGGGGCGAGCAGTCCACGCGTTGGTCGAGCACGACCTGATTCCTGTCCTGATCGGGGAAGATGGGGCTGACGTCGAAGGGCGCTACGACCAGATGGAATGGCACATTCACTATGTCGGTCGCGGGGGGATCGCATCCTTCGCGATTTCGGCCGTCGACATCGCGCTATGGGATCTCCGATGCCGACGCGAGGGGCAGCCGCTTTGGAAGATGGCAGGGGGAGCGGATCAGTCGTGCCACGCGTACTGTGGGGGAATCGATCTGGCCTTCTCGACGGAAAGGCTTCTCGAGAACATACGGGGCTACCTGGCGGGCGGGTATAACGCGGTGAAGATCAAGATCGGCCGGGACAATCTCGATGAAGACATCGAGCGGATCGCTGCGGTAAGGGATCTGATCGGTCCCGACATCACGTTCATGGTCGATGCTAATTACGCGATGAGTGTGGAGAAGTCGATTGAAGCCGCCCGACGCTTCCAGCCGTATGACATCACCTGGTTCGAAGAACCGACCATCCCGGACGATTACCTGGGATACGCACGCATCGCCGACGCGAGCGGCATGCCGCTCGCGATGGGAGAGAACCTCCACACGATCCACGAATTCGGATACGCCTTCGAGCAGGCCAAGCTCTCGTATATCCAGCCCGACGCCTCCAATTGTGGGGGCATCACAGGTTGGCTGGCGGTGGCGGAGCGTTCACGGGAGTACGACGTGCCGGTCTGCTCACACGGGATGCAGGAGCTGCACGTCAGCCTGGTGTCGGCCCAGTCGAACGCGGGCTGGCTGGAGGTCCACAGCTTCCCGATCGACGCCTACACGACCCGTCCTCTGGTGGTCGAGAACCATCGAGCGGTTGCGCCTGATGAGCCCGGTGTCGGCGTCTCGTTCGATTGGGACAAGCTCGAACCCTATCGGGTATCCTGGGGACCTGCTCAGTAGAGGAATGGAGAGAGGGCCCCGGACCTCGACTCACTCGGGGTAGTATCGCGCGTTGCCTTCGATGGCCGCAAGGTTTTGTGGCGGATACAGCTCCTCCGCATCCTCGACGATATCGACACCCCATCCCGGACCAGTAGGCAGGTGGACATAGCCGTCTTCGACAACGAGCGGCTCGGTGAGGAGTTCGTTGTAGACCGGCAGGTTGCGGTGGATGAGTTCCTGGATCGGCGCGTTCGGCGTGCACGCGTCCAAGTGGATGGAAGCGACCGTAGAGATCGGTCCGTTCGAGTTGTGAGGTGCGACCATCACGTAGTAGACCTCCGCCATCGCTGCGATCTTGCGCAGCTCGAAGATCCCGCCCGCGTGACAGATGTCGGGTTGGATAAAGCGGACCACGTTCTGCTCGAGGACTTCGCGAAACTCCCAGCGTGTGTAGAGCCGCTCGCCGACCGCGATTGGGATGTCCACGGCGCGGCTCACCTCGGCCAACGCTGAGACGTTGTCCCAGAGGAGCGGCTCCTCATACCAGTAGACCTCGTACGGCTTGAGCTTCTCCGCCATCCGGATCGCGCTCCAGGTGTTCAGCCGATTGCGGACGTCGACGGCGATGTTCACGTCCGGACCGACTGCCTCACGTATCAACTGCATGTGCCTGATCGCGCTCTCCTCTTCTTCCTGCGTGATCAACTGGGCCACGTGCCCGAAGGGATACCACTTGATTGTGTCGAACCCTTCGGCGACGACCGCCGCTGCGTTGTCTGCGAGCTCTGCAGGAGACCGCGCGCCGCCGAACCACCCGTTCGCGTAGCCCTTTACCTTCTCCCGCACCTTCCCGCCAAGCAACTCGTAAACAGGTAGGCCTGCGACCTTACCCTTGATGTCCCAAAGCGCCTGTTCGATCCCGCTGATGGCCGTCATCGTGACGGGCCCGCCTGACCATACGGTCCGTCGGTGTAGCGCATTAAAGATGTGCTCGATCTGCGTGGGATCCTGTCCGATCAGGAAGTCGCGATAGGCCTCCACTTCGGCGCGAACGGCAATCTCCTTCTGCTGGAGGCTCGCCTCACCGATACCTCTGATCCCTTCGTCCGTGTGAATGCGGACAAAGGGCCAGTGCACGGCCTGGATGAGTTCGACATCCGTGATTCTCATGACAATCTCTCTTGTCTGTACCGCTCATCCCGAGTGCCCGGAGCCGCAGCTCTTGCGGCGGAGGGTGTATCGAGGGACGGTCGTATACCATCAGATAGACGGCGACCTCAGAGCAGGCTCAGCAGTATAACACCCCTGCTACGGATACCAATCCTTCGATGCGTACGTAAACGGCGCGATCTCATCCTGCAGACCATCTCGAACCTTGTTCACCCACGCGGGCTCACTCAGCAGAGGCCTACCCACCGCGACCATATCGAATTCACCGCGATCGAACCGCCGCATCAGCTCGCCCTGACCCTCCTGCCCGTCTCCGTAAAACTCCTCTGTGACCAACCCGATGTTGCCAACCGTGATCGTGGGCGACTCCGTAATCTCCCGCGTCCATCCCGCCAGGTTGAGATCGGACCCCTCGAACTCCGGAAGCCAGAAGCGTCGGGTGCTGGCGTGGAAGACATCGATACCGGCTTCCTTGAGCGACAGCAGAACCTCGAAGAGCTCGTCGGGTGACGCAAACTCTGCTGAGCCTTGCAATCGCCAACGCCCCATTGTGAGAACCGAATGGCGATCGGATACGCCTCTCCGATGGATCCGCGAATGGCTCGGACGAGATCGTAGACAAAATCTGCGTTCCCCGACCGCATGAAACTGTCGAGCAGATACCCGTGCGCACCGTGCAACTCGATCCCATCGAACCCGGTCTCCTGCGCGAGCGTAGCAGCCCGGTGAAAGGCATCGAACAGCTCCTGACGGTCCGCGGCAGTCGCCTCCTGGACGACACGCTTACCATCTTCCTCGAGAGGAAAGGCCGCGATCCCGGGTTTTGCTTTCGGCCCTTGGTGCCAGATCTGCACAAACGTCTTCGCCGGCGTCTCAGCGACCCGGTCGAGCACCTTCCGCCATCAGTCCACGGCCTCTGGCGCAAGTCTGGGAATGTCCGGGTCGTGCGCTGCGAGGGGATGCTCCGGAAGCGTGCCTTCCGTAATGATCAGCTCAATCCCACCAACTGCGCGACGGTGATAGTATTCAGCAGCCGTGTCGTTGGGTACACCACCAGGCGACCCCATCCGCGTAATGGGCGCCATCGCAAACCGGTTCGGCAGATTGAGATTCTTGATGCGATAGGGTTCGTAAAGGGGTTCCAGCATTCATCCTCCCAGATTTCCGCTGTTAATGTATAAATACATATCAATATATTTATACAATAGTTTCTGACTCTCGCAAGCTAGATCGCCGACGTAGATGGGCTCTGTATCTGGCTGTAAGAGTGGTTTTCCCAACTTGTTTACCGGAGGGCGGCTGCCTCTCAGACGCCCGAAGCCCACGAAGGACCCCGCAGTCCGACGCGTTCTTCGCGGCGGACGAGGAGGCCGAAGTGGCCGATGAATCGGGTTAGGTCGGTAACCTATCTGCCCAATCCCTAGTATTCGGATTTGCTTGCAGAGAGCCCACCCTCCCTGTATTCTAATCGTCAGGAAATCGGCCGGCACAGGGGCTATTGTACACCCCTGAAGTAGACGGCCGAATCTTTACGGACTCCCCGCGACACCGCCTCTACTCATATACCGTATACTCCTGAGGCTCCCCCAGAGGCCTTCACCCGAACAGGAGATCATGCCCGAACCATGCTGAGCGAAAACCAGATTCGAGACTTGGTGGCCGAGAGCGGCGCCCGCGTCAATGAAGGCCGTCCGGTCAAGCAGATTATTGCCGATGGCGATATTCCGCGCCTGAACGGCTGCACCGTCCTCGAGGGGAAGGTGTCGGACTCCGTGTTCGGGGACGACCTGAAGTCCAGCGGCGGCAAGCCGATCCGGCTGATGTTCCGGAACAACCGCATTTCGACCCACGACGTCAATCGGGGCGCGATCCCGTTCAAGGACCAGGTCCTGGCGAACAACCACGACCACATGCTTCAGCTGGTCGAGCACGTCCTGGGGAGCTCCCAGTTCAAGGTGCCCGGCCTCCAGCCCAGTTCGACGGTAATCCCGTCGGAGAACCTGAACCTGCTGATGGTCGAGAACGTGCTCCGGATGTATAACGCCGAGAGCAGTACGTCGACCTCGCTCTACCAGGCCTGGCTCAAGGCGCAGGAAGCAGGCGAAACGACACTCGATTACGCGGGGCACCAGATCGACGTCGGGGCGCTTTCGGCGAACGGGGTCCTTCCGTATCTGATGGATACGCCGAGCACGAAGGCCAAGGTGGATCGCACGATCGACCCGAAGTATCTGTTCGATAACGTTGTCTGCACGCAGGCCCAGTATAACCAGATCCGGAATGCGTCGATGATGGCCTTCGGCATGGTCTCGCAGTATCTGGCAGAGCGGGGGATGATCCTCGTCGACACCAAGACCGAGCACGGCGTCAACACGGACGGACGGATTGTGGCCGCCGACGAGTTGTATACGATGGACTCGAGCCGTTTCTGGCGGATGGATGATGATGGGTCGCCGCTGACCCGGGACGGGAAGCCGGTGTCGTTCTCGAAGGAGTTCGCCCGTGGTATGGTGACGGACAAAGACTCTCAGCAGTTTACGGACGAGCAGGCCGGTGAGATCGCCGTCCGCTACATCCAGGGACTGCAGCACCTCACGAGCAAGGCTTTCGAGCCGGATCTGCGGTCCCGTGATCAGCGCATCGTCGAGTCCACGAATATGATCCTGGATCACCTTCTGTAGGATATACTTGATCGATGCAGAGAAGGGGCGGCTCAGTTATGGGCCGCCCCTTTCGCGTTTCAGTACGCGTCGAAAATCCTGTGAATCCCTATGGCTGCGCGTTTGACCCCAGCCACTGTTGGATCGTGGCTGACTGGGGATGATCGCGAGCACGCGTCAGGACGTGTTGGAACAGACGGCGTGCCTCTTGGGCGTAACCCAGCTTAGTGCTCGCGATCGCCGCATCCATCAGAGGTCCGGTTTCCTCGGGTGCCAGCCGGACCGCCTCTCGGAGCGGGGTGAGTGCCTGCGCGGTCTGGCCTGTCTTCAAGAGGGCGACACCCAGCTGGTGATGCGCGCCCCAATCCGAAGGTGCGATGTTCGCGGCAGCCTCGAACGCTGCGACGGCCTTACCGAATCGTCCGATACCGGCAAGGGCACGACCTCTCAGCTTGTGCACGTCCGGTGCGGTGGGATCGATCGCGAGGGATTGATCCAGGTCTGCGAGGGCCTTTGCGTGGTTTCCGAGCTCGAAGTGCACCTTACCCCGTCCGTGGAACGCACGCGCGCTGTCCCCGGCGCCCAACGATGCGGTGTAATGTGAGAGCGCTTTCGAAAAGTTGCCTCGTCGGTATTCGATCGGGGCGGCGATCTCGGCTGCCCGGGCTCTCCAGGTGTCATTTTCCAGGAGCGGACCCAGCAGGACGAGTGCGAGAATGTCCTGCGTGGCGAGGTCCAGGTCCTCGACGGTCGAGAGCGCGTAGGCAGGGTCGACGCGTCCCACCTGGCCCAGGAACTGAAACGCCGTGTCGAAATCTCCGGTCAGTCCGTATGCGTTCCCGATGCTGGCATACAGTAAACCTGTCTGCACGCCGTAGTCCGATTCGACGCGATGGTAGAGCGGGATGGCCGTCGCGGGATCATTCACACTGTATTGATGGTAGCGGGCCGTGTTCAGGAGGTATCGCCACTCGAAGGCCCGGCACCTCGCGTGGGCGGCGATCAGGAGGATCGCGCCGAACACAAAGGCGGCCGCTCGTGCAAAGCGCAGGCTGGATAAACGGTTGTAAAGATAGAGGAGTTCGGCAGCAGTCAGGGTACTCGAGGCAATCGATGGCAAATACCAGTAGCGCGTGAAGAAACGGGGTCGGGCGGAGAGAGAGGACTGGACCGCGGCAGCCACGATCCAGAGGGTTAGCAGCAGGACCGACGGAGACCGACGAGCGAGATAGGCCAAACCGATCAGGATGAACACGCCGGCATAGGTGTAGGCGGTGTAGTAGGATTCCCCCAGGTCGTAGGGGGGGCTTCTGACCTGCCTACCGGCGACACGTAACTGGTCAGGATGAGCCGGCCCACGAACATACAGGTCTGTGGGACAACGTGCAGTCCCAGCTCGATCTGATGTTTGTCCGGCTTCGTAGCGCCCGTGCCGAAAAGGGTGATGTTTGCTAGGATGAGCACGAGTCCCAACACGGTGCACGCGATCGGGATGGCCAGGGCGACCCGGTCTCTGTGCGCATACCAGGCATACCAGATGGGCACAACGATCGCGATGTGGGACTCGTAGGACATGCAGCACGCCAGGAAGGCGCAACTGGCGAAGACGACGTCGGGTCGTCTGGATCGGAGCGTGAGGATTACGGCAGTCTGGGCAAACGCCGCCCCCATCAACGTCGCGCTGGCGGCGATCTAGTAGACGGCCTCGTAGCCAACTGTATTGATCGCGAGCAGGAAGGCCGCGACGAGCCGTGCGGATTCACTCTGAAAGATCCTTCGGGCGAGGAGATAGCAGAGCCAGACGTTCAGCAGGCGGAGGAGGATGTTCGCGGTGTGAAGCGCGACGGTATTTGCACCAAATTGCCCATACATCGCCAGGACGTAGAGGGGACCACCCGGGACGGTTTCTTCGAATCGGGGGAGAGAAGCGTTGCGGAGGATTCGAGAACCCGCCGCGCTTTGAGGATGTGATCTTAGTCGTTTTCCGCCCACGGTTGTGAAGGCAGGCCGCGATAGGCGGACAAGGACCATCCGAGGAGAATCAGGATCAGTATGCGCTGTGGCGTGGGGATCCTCCTGGAGTTGGCTGGTCGAAAGCCAGAGGGGGACGGCCCTTCAGTATCCCGTTTGCATCATCCTGGAGTCAGCGAATATCGGCTGATTTCCGATCACCATGCACGTGCGAATCTGAACAGGGGAATTGCGCCATCGCACGTTGTCGATTGTAGCGATCGGAAGTGGGTATGGTTAAAGAAGAAGCCGTTCACGTGCTACGAAAAGAGCTGGCCAAGTATCTCGGCGTATTCCGAGTTGATCGATCTTGAGGCCTAGAACACCACGGTACAGAGGAGTATGAGGGGCATCCGCAGATAGGTTTCACGGATGGTAACGATGCTCGAGGAAGATGGAGGAGAAGCAATGGTTTCAAAATTGACCTGAAATCGGTATCCCTTCCTTGTTTCCACCGAACAGCCTGACTATGCTTGAGCACCCCTCGTTCCAACCTGCCTGATCGCCCTCTCCCGTTCTCGGGGGCACCATTGATTCAAATCGAAAAACCGCCGAGGCAGCTGCCGCGATACTTCGTCGGCGTGTCCGTGCCCGGCGAGTCAGACCTGCCGTTCGTCGAGTTCATCGACTCCTTCTACCGGGAGACGGCGCTCCAGGAGCTGGTCGACGCCGCATCGGCACATCCACGCGCCCGGTTCGCCGTTCTCGTCAACCGGGCGACGTCCAACCCAGTTATTTGGGACCCTGCCGTGGGCCGGTCCGCTATGGCCCGGCACCTGGAAGCGGCGCGGCCGTTGATCAAACAGGGTCGACTGTTCACGCTGCTGATCCAGCTGGATGAGGAGCAGGGCTACGACGAGAAGGTGCTGACCTACCTGCGTCATCTGGCCGCGCTCCCGATCAGCGAGCGGCAGTCCGTTCACGTAGAGTTCCGTCACCTGTCCTGGCACGCCTTGCCCGTCTTCCAGGCGCTTCGGGACGACGGGATTGGTGTGTCCAACATCGAACAACCCACGTCGATCGATGCCTTCCCGCTCAAAGCCTACGCGACGACCGAGCTCGGGTATATCCGATACGGTCGCCGCAAGCCGTATACGGAAGAGGAGGTCGCCGATCGCGTGCACGGTCAGGTGGAACTGGGGAAGAAGGTGGCCGACGCGGCGGTGGTCTGGAGCCGGGAGTATAACGACCTGGCCGTGGAAAACGCGCGGACCTGCGTCGGGTTGCTGGGAGAGCGGATGAGCGAGGGATGCGTAAAGAGTCCTGCGTAGTTATCCTCGGGTTCTTGCACGTTGTGCCTGAAGCCCGTCCACTGCTATGGAAGTCGTCCAGAACTTGACAGAGTCAGGGTGGCCGTGCTTCTGAACACCGGAGAGGCGATCGAGACCGCGGTCGACCTGGTGCCCACGCATCACGTGTAGCGGATACCTATCTGAGGCTGAAAGGATTGCCGGCGAACGACCGGCCGAATGAAGTGCTGGTGGTGAGGCTGACGTTCGATCGCGACGTGACGGGCATTAAGGTGGCGACGGAAGAAGAGGCCGGGTCCGTCGACATCCGTCAGAGGTAGGCTACTCGTCGAAGACCGAATTGACGGCTTCGAGCAGTTCTTCTTTGGTGAAGAGCTTGACGAGCGTCTGCCGCGTGCCCACTAATTCGGCGGCGGGCAAGCGGTTGTAACTCCCGTGGTACCCGGTGATCGCGATCGCCCGAAGGTCCGGATGACGCTCCTTGAGCGCTCGGATCGTTTCGACCCCGTGCTGACTCGGCATCGTGATGTCAGTAATCACGATGTCGATGTCTTTCTCTTCAAAGACAGTCGTGCCCTCGATGCGGTTCTCGGCTTCGTGGACTTCGTACCCTTCACAGACCAGAAACTCCGTTATCGGTGAACGTACTTCCTCATCGTCTTCGATCACCAGAATTTGAGGCACATGACCCTCCACGACAGGGGCAGCCTGGGTGATCCGGAGGACTTCGGTCAGGAGATCAGCTCTTCGACGGCGACGATTGGATCTCTGGGCCGAAGCGGCTTTTCGAATATGCGGTCGGCGCCGAGTTTGTGTGCCACCGGCAGATGGTGAAGACCCGTACCGGTGACCATGACGATTTTGGCGTCTGCCTGTAGCTCTCCTATCTTGCTGATGACCGAGTGGTCATCGAGTTCGGGCATTTCGATGTCTGTTATGACGAGATCGGGCCGTTTGCTCGCGAACGAGTCGACACCTTTTCTGCCGTCAGGCGCTTTGGCCACCTTGTGCCAGGTCGACTCGAAAGCTTCTAGCTAGACGAGCCGCACAGGCAATCAAATACGGTAATCTCAACGCTGAAGAGTTTGGCAGGATAAAAGCCGTCATTGTTGACTCGACCTACGAGGCCTGGACGCCCGACTGCGCTCGACAGAAGTCTGCACACAAACGGTGGGGCACGAAGTAAGATGTATTATTTTGCAGACAAGCCGGAACCACGTATCGCGTTCATCACAGCCATCGTGGAGAAAGGCGTAGATCACAAGACGATCCGCCAGGCGATTCAGGCCGGTCACCTGAACATGGATTGGCTGGTCTGTGTGCCCCTGGTAGTGGACGATGAGAAGTACAAGAAGTGGACTCCGACCCCGACCAGAAGAATTGGCCGATCCCATCGCTATAAGGAGAATGGTGATGTCCTGGACTCTTAACCTTGCGACGATAAGCCAACTTAGTTGTGTACGTGATGCGCTTTCGTTGAAACTTCAGACTGATGGTGGTCTTCTCACTCAAGCTATGTTCGACAAGGTCGACGCCTGGGTCCAAGAGCACGATCGGCGGGTAAAATCTGGACCGCTCCACGTAATCCAGCCCAAGTGACCTACAAGGCCCCTGAGAGGCTCATACAGACACAGAAAGGCCTAGGAATATACATCTATCTTGTCCCAGGCCTTTTTGGGCGTCTTAAATCGGATTTATTTGCGCTGCCTTCTCCGCTGTCGATCGTCCCTAGCTCGTCGTCTGC
>MDTE01030269.1_pt1 | contig 58181 bp, 48 predicted proteins | sample 811231 | NCBI WGS metagenome assembly MDTE01 (sample SAMN05326651, study PRJNA326480) | marine metagenome | isolation source: seawater | place: Indian Ocean: Red Sea | collected 2010
CTGGTGAAGCAGAAGTTCCTTTCTTTATTATTTCAGGTTCTGAATTTGTTGAACTTTTTGTAGGTGCAGGTGCAGCAAGAGTGAGGGATTTATTTGAACAAGCCAAGAAAAAAGCACCTTGCATAATTTTTATTGATGAATTAGATGCTATTGGAAAAAGTCGTTCTGGATCAATGGGTGTCGTTGGTGGCAATGATGAAAGAGAACAAACTTTAAACCAGTTACTTACAGAAATGGATGGATTCGCTTCTGCGGATAAACCAGTTATTGTTCTTGCTGCTACAAACCAACCTGAAGTCCTAGACGCAGCATTATTAAGGCCAGGCAGGTTCGATAGACAAGTCTTAGTTGATAGACCAGATTTATCTGGCAGAAAAACTATTCTTGAAATTTATACCAAAAAAGTTAAGCTAGCTGATTCAATTGACTTAGAGTCTATTGCGCAAGCTACAAGTGGATTTGCTGGTGCAGACTTGGCGAATATGGTTAATGAGGCTGCTCTATTAGCAGCAAGAGCCAAGAGAAAAAGTGTAGAACAACAAGATTTAAGTGAAGCAATAGAGAGAGTTGTTGCCGGTTTGGAAAAGAAGAGTCGTGTATTACAAGATGATGAAAAGAAAGTAGTTGCTTACCATGAAGTAGGTCACGCAATAGTTGGTCATCTTATGCCTGGAGGTTCAAAAGTTGCGAAGATATCAATTGTACCAAGAGGTATGAGTGCACTTGGTTATACTCTTCAATTGCCAACAGAAGAGAGATTCCTAAATTCCAAAGAAGAACTTAAAGGACAAATTGCTACACTACTAGGTGGAAGATCTGCAGAAGAAGTTGTTTTCGGAAAGATTACTACGGGGGCTTCGAATGATTTACAGAGAGCAACCGATATAGCAGAACAAATGGTTGGCACATTCGGAATGAGTGACATCCTAGGCCCCCTTGCTTATGATAAGCAAGGTGGTGGTCAATTTTTAGGTAATGGCAACAACCCAAGAAGATCAGTTAGTGACGCTACCGCTCAAGCAATAGATAAAGAAGTTAGAGATCTTGTTGATGATGCTCACGAAACTGCTTTGAATATTTTACGAAATAACTTATCGCTTTTAGAGTCAATTTCTCAAAAAATTCTTCAAGAAGAAGTTATCGAAGGAGAAGAATTAAAAACTTTACTTGCTGAAAGTAAAATGCCTGCATAGTAGAGTCTAAATTAAATAAAAACCTTAATGCTAAAACCAAATAAGCTTATAAAATTTAACTTTTTATCAAGTCTTGATGTTTCAGTGAATGAACTATTACATATTTTTGAATTAGCGAGTTGCTTTAAAAAGAAAAGTATTGAAATAGAATTCAAAAAAAAAGTTTTAGGTTTAATTTTTGATAAGTCTTCAACACGTACAAGAGTAAGCTTTCAAGTCGCTATGACCAGACTTGGAGGCACCACCATAGACCTCAATCCTATTACATCACAGATAGGGAGGGGGGAGCCAATAAAGGATACAGCAAGAGTTCTAAGTCGATATTGTGATGTTCTTGCAATAAGAACCTTTAATCATTCGGATTTAGAGGAGTATGCAAAATGGTCTTCAAAACCAGTTATCAACGCTTTAACTGATTTAGAACATCCTTGTCAGGCCCTTGCAGACTTTCTTACCATAAAGGAAGAATTTGTTGATTTTAAGAATATTGTTCTTGCATTTATAGGTGATGGAAATAATGTTGCAAATTCTCTCATTTTGTGTGGAGCGTTATTAGGGGTTGAAGTTAGAATTGCTTGCCCAAAGGGTTACGAACCAGATTCTTCAGTGCTAAAAAAAGCAATGCAAATATATAAAAATAAAAATTTATTAAAAATAACCAATGATCCTAATATTGCTGCATTGGGTGCAAATGTACTTTACACAGATGTTTGGTCATCTATGGGTGAAGAGAATCAGAAGAAAGAGAAAGATAAGGATTTCGTTGGATTTACCATAGACACTAACTTGTTAAATAAAGCTGAAAAAAATGCTATTGTTTTGCATTGTCTTCCAGCTTATAGGTCTAAAGAAATAACTGATGAAGTAATCCAATCTAAAAAAAGTAGAATTTTTGAACAAGCAGAAAATAGAATGCATGTCCAACAAGCACTATTATCTTGCTTGATTTAATAAGAATATTGCTTTTTCCTTTTTTAGGAGGTACAAATGTATTAGCGTACATATGTTCCAGTGATCGACTCAACAGAAAAAAATCTCTCAGATGCTCAATATGAGCTCTATGAATGGATAAAAAATTATCTAAAAGACTTCCAACATAGCCCATCAATTAGACAAATGATGGAAGCAATGGGCTTAAAATCACCAGCACCAATTCAAAGTAGGCTTAAACATCTTCAGCAGAAAGGATACATAAGTTGGCAAGAAGGTAAAGCAAGAACTCTTAAAGTTGTTGATACAATTTTTGATGGAGTGCCAATTATGGGTTCAGTTGCTGCTGGCGGGTTAATAGAAACATTTACAGACATTAATGAGAATTTAGATCTTACAGATGTTTTAAATAAAAAAAATGTTTTTGCACTTACTGTTAATGGCGATTCAATGATTGAGGCTTGTATAGCTGATGGAGATATGGTCCTGATGGAGCCTGTAAAAGACTCATATTCGATAAGAAATGGAGATATTGTTAGCGCTTTGGTTCCGGGATTGGGAACAACATTAAAATATTTCTTTAAAAAAGGAGAAAAAATATTTCTTGAGGCTGCAAATTCTGCTTATGAACCAATTGAATTAAATTTAGATGAAGTTGTTTTTCAGGGAAAACTTCTGGCAGTTTGGCGAAAGATTTAATCAAAGAAATTTTTTTATAAATTTTTTTTAAACCAATCTATAGTTTTTATTAAACCCTCTTTTATTTCAACATTTGGCACCCAATTTAATATTTCTTTTGCTAGCTCAATATCTGGATTTCTTCTTTTGGGATCATCATTGGGTAATTTTTTATAAGAAAATTCTAAATTTGGATTCACTATTGCTTTTATAAGTAATGCTAGTTCTTTGATAGTCAATTCTTTAGGATTTCCTAGGTTTATAGGGTTCTTGAAATGGCTTTCCATTAACAAAATTATCCCACTAATAAGATCATCTATGTAGCAAAATGAGCGTGTTTGATTCCCTTGGCCATAAATAGACATTTTTTTATTCCTTAAACCCTGAACTATCAAATTACTAATTACACGTCCATCTTTTGTTCTCATATTTGGACCATAGGTATTAAATATTCTCGCTATTCTTATATCTACTTCATGCACCCTATGAAAATCTGCGCAAAGAGTTTCGGCCAATCTTTTTCCTTCAACATAACAACTTCTTGTACCTGTCGTATTTACAGATCCTCTATACTCTTCATTTTGCGGATGTTGTTCTGGATCTCCATACACCTCACTAGTGCTTGCTAATAAAAATTTTGCGCCTTTTCTTTTTGCTAAATCAAGCATATTATAAGTACCTAAAAAAATAGTTCTGGCAGTTTCAATTGGATTCACTTGATAATCAATTGGAGATGCTGGACATGCTAAGTGCCATATTTTATCAATATCAAGATTGATCGGTTTAGTTACATCATGCTCTATCAATTGAAAGTCAGGAAGCGATACTAATTTTTCAATATTTTGCATATTTCCTGTTGAGAAATTATCAAGACATAATACTTTTTCTTCTCGTTTTAATAATTCTTTCACAAGATGTGAACCTATAAATCCGCAACCTCCAGTTATTAGATTTCTGGTTTGAAACATTATTAATTATTTTTAATTATGATTTATTTTAAGTTATAGGTTGTTTTTACTATTCAATAAACGTAAATTGACTACTAGTTATTTGAAGGTAAGGTAATGCTGGATTTATATCAATAGATTATGATATTTTAATATTCTATGAAAGAAAATTCGTTTAAAAATATTTGTTGTATCGGAGCAGGGTATGTAGGAGGTCCAACAATGTCTGTGATAGCTCTGAACTGTCCTGAATTACGAGTTGATGTAGTTGATATTAATAAACAAAGAATAGATGCTTGGAATAGTGATGATTTTTCTCAATTGCCAGTATATGAACCTGGATTGAGTTCGATAGTAAAAAAATGCAGGGGAATCAATCTGTTTTTTTCTTGTAAAGTTGAAGAATGCATTTCAAATGCAGATATTATTTTTATATCTGTTAATACGCCTATAAAAACTAAAGGATTAGGCGCAGGTTTTGCTAGTGATCTGAAATGGATAGAATCTTCAACTAGACAAATCGCTAATTTTTCTAGAGGACATACTATTGTAGTAGAGAAAAGCACGTTACCTGTAAAAACAGCAGAAACTATCAAAAATATCCTACATTCATCAGAAGAATTATTTTCAGAAAGTAAGAATAATAAGAAAACTTATACAATCGTTTCTAATCCAGAATTTTTAGCTGAAGGAACAGCAATAAATGATCTTCAGTATCCAGATAGGGTTTTAATAGGAGGAGAAGATCAGACCTCAATTAATCAAATCTCTAGTATTTATAAAAAATGGGTTGATCCAAAAAAAATAATTACGACTAATTTGTGGAGCGCTGAACTATCCAAATTAGTGGCGAATGCATTCTTGGCGCAAAGAATTTCTTCAATTAATTCTATTTCAGCTTTATGTGAATCAACAGGCTCGAATATTAAAGAGGTAGCAAAAGCAATTGGAACTGATAGTAGAATTGGTAATAAATTTTTAAATGCAGGGCCAGGTTTTGGAGGAAGTTGTTTTAAAAAAGATATCTTAAATTTAGTTTATCTTTGTAGATACTATGGCTTAGATGAAGTTGCTGATTATTGGGAGCAAATTGTGAAAATTAATTCTTGGCAACAAAAGAGAATTTCAAAATTAGTAGTTAAAAATTTATTTGGAACTCTATCTGATAAAAGATTAGCGATTTTAGGATGCTCTTTTAAGGCAAATACAAACGATACCAGAGAGTCTCCATCATTAAGTATTGCTAAAGATCTTTTTCAGGAAGATGCTACATTAGCTTTTTATGATCCTCAAGTTACAAAAAAACAAATTTTTTCTGATCTCAAGGATTTTCAAAAAGACAATAAATTTATTTTTTGTAAATCAGCTCTAGATGCTTGTTCTGGAGCTGATGCAGTGCTCATACTTACTGAGTGGAAGGAATTTAAGGATTATGACTGGAAAGCTATTTTTGAAGCCATGCGTAAACCAGCTTGGATTTTTGATTCTAGAAATTTTCTCAAAAAAACTTTTTTAGAAGAAATTGGGTTTCAAGTATGGAGTGTTGGAACCTCTTAATCAATTTTTTGTATTGAGTAAATGGAATTTCTAAATAAATATAGATTTAATGGAAAGAAAAGATTATTTTTATTTTTAGGCATAATAAATTTTTTAATAACTAATTTCTTTCTTCACATGGCACTTTTGTTTTTTCCTATTTTGTTTTCTACAATTTTGAGTCAAACCATTAATTTTCTACTGGGTTTTTACCTTTATGGAAAAAAAGTTTTCAAAATAAAAAAACTAACTAGAAGAAATTTAAGAAATTATTTATTTCTAGCTCTATCAATATTAAACATAAACTTTTTTTCAATATTATTACTTTCTTCAATCGGAATAAATAAAAATTTAGCAGCAATATATGTAGTACCTTTTTTAGTAATTATTTCATATTTTGTTCAAAATAATTTAATTTTTTCAAAAAAGGAACAAAATAGTTTTAGAGATGTAAAATAAAAAAAAAATTATGGAAGAAAATTTACAGAATTATACACTTTCTATAATCATTCCATGTTTTAATGAAATTTATACTATTAAAGAATTAATAAATAAAGTTAAAAAATCTCCTATCAAATCTAAACAAATAATTATTATTGACAATTGCTCTACTGATGGAACTAGAGAGTTTTTGAAAGATCTTAATGATGATTCCTTAGAAGTTATTTATAATAAGAAAAATATTGGGAAAGGAGGCTCTCTATCTAAAGGGTTTTCTCTCGCTAGAGGAGAAATTACTTTAATACAAGATGCGGACTTGGAGTATGATCCTGCCGATTATGAAAAATTAATTGCTCCTATCATTTCAGGAAAAGCTGATGTAGTTTATGGAAGTAGATTTATGGGTGAGGCGCCTCATAGAGTTCTTTATTTTTGGCACCGAGTAGGTAATGGGTTCTTAACTTTATTCAGCAATATTCTTACAGATATTAATTTAACTGACATGGAAACATGTTATAAAGTTTTTAGGACAAAAATAATTAAATCAATCAGAATTAGAGAAAAAGGTTTCGGTTTTGAACCTGAAATTACTGCTAAAATTGCCAGATTAAACTGCAGGATATATGAAGTTGGCATTTCTTATTTTGGGAGAACTTATGAGGAAGGTAAAAAGGTTGGGTGGAAAGATGGGTTTGTAGCTATTTGGTGTATTTTGAAATACAATTTATTTTTTAAAAAGTAAAATCAAAATTTAAAAAACAAATAATTAATTATTAAAGCTATCAAACTTTAATTTAAAGAAATTAATCATTAAATCAATTTCACTTTTTAGTTCTTTTGAGATTGATGAATAATCATAAGTTGAATATGTTTGTTGAAAATCAATTTCACCTCTTTTATTAGTAATTGCCTCATAACTTTTGAGAATGCTTTGAGCAATTGAGTAAAGGGAAAATTTTTTATCAGAATTTAATACATAAAAACCAGGCAAGCTTAATAAGTTTGATCTTAATAATTTTGAAATAGGAATAAAAGCAATACCTTTGTTGGGATTTCCTTTTATGGTTGCTTTACCAGTTAGAAATAAATTTTTTGATATGTCTAAACCGAATAAATTGGAATCTCCTAAATAAAATAATCCAGGAGATCCGATCATATTTCCAAGTCTAATAATAGTTACTATATTTTCCCATCCATTAATTTCCATAATTGCCTTTTCAACAATATATTTTGATAATGCATAAATATTTTCTCTTAAAAAAATTTGGTTTTTAATATTTAATTTTTCGCAATGAATTGTGGAGAACCATACTAATCTAGTATTTGTCTCGACACATATTTCAGCTAATTGACAAGGCCAAAGAGTATTGATTTTTATAATATCAGGAATGCTACTTAAGGAAGTTTTAGGGCCACTAATTCCGGAGCAATCAATTATTAAATCGTATTTTTTTATTAATACTTTTAAATCTTTATATGGTAAATTTCTATAATTATATATTGTATCCAATTTATTGATTTTTAATTTAGTCTTATTATTTGTTCCTATTGAGACATCCCATTTTTCATTTGTAAGATGATCAAAAATTCTACTACCAAGATATCCATAACCACCAAAGATTAAACAGTCCATGGGGCATTTCCTTTGTTCCACAAATTTCTAACAAATTCTAAGTCCCTTTTAGAGTCAACACAACGCCAAAAATCCTCTGTTTCATATGCGGCAACGTCTTTTTCTCGAATAGCTCTTTGTATTGGTTCTACCTCAAGCATTTCGTTAAAATTATCAATGTAATCAATAAATCTTTTTTCAACAACAAAAAAACCTCCATTTATCCTTCCCTGTTTTAACTGTGGTTTTTCTTGAAAACTTTCTACTTCACCATTGTTTATTTCTAATTCGCCAAATCTAGCTTGAGGCTTGAAAGCACTTATAGTTATCGCTTTAGCTTTCTTTCTATGAAATTCAATTAATTTATGTATGTTTATATTTGATAGACCATCTCCATAAGTTAGTAAAAAACTATCCTCAGATATCAAATTCCTAATCTTTTTTACTCTCCCGCCTGTCATTGTAGAAAATCCAGTTTGGATTAAGTTAATTTTCCAGTCTCTTTGTGAACCTTTTAGAAGTGATGATTTACCCGATTTTAGATCTACACATATATCACTTTTTCTTAGATTGTAATTTATAAAATAATCTTTTATTATTTCTTGTTTATATCCTAAACATAAAATAAATTCCTTAAAACCATAATTTGAATAATGATTCATTATGTGTTCGATCATCGGGAATTCACCTATCTCAACCATTGGTTTAGGTATTTTATCGGTATATTCTGAAAGTCTTGTTCCAAAACCTCCTGCTAGAATGACAACTTTCAAATTAGATCCTCAATTTATTTAAATTATAATCTTTCAACTTCATCATCTTGATGTCTTCCATCTAGCATCGCAAATAACAAGCAGCAATCATCTCTTTTGTTCTCGAAACTATACCAACAGCCAGCTTGTATTCTTATAAGTTTTGAATTTTCGAGAAAAAGTCTTTTGGTAATAACTTTTTGATGCAAGCTGGACTTTAGGTAGATTAATACTTCACCTTTAACAACCCCAATAACGCAATTTAGTTTTTTGTGTCTTCTCCATGGTTTTTTTCTATGTGATTTGACTTCGCTAAAATAAATATCTCCTTTAATAAAATTAAAAAATATCTCTTGATTAGCTAACTTGTAAATGTCACCATTTTCATTGGCTATTATTTTATATTCTATTTCTTCAAATAATTCCACTAACTCAAATACTCCTCTATTTGTTTTAATGTAAAATCAAACATTTCTTTTTGGTTTGCTTGTTCCTTATACCAATTAGCAGTTAAATAAAGTGCTTCCTTGATTCTTAATCTTGGTTCCCAATTAAGTATTTTTGTAGCTTTATCGCAGGACAAATTTAATAAACCAGCTTCTTCATATTGATTAATATTTAATATTTTATATTTTGAGTTATTCCAGTGACTTGAAAATATTTTTATTAGGCTTTCAACTGTTAGATTATCTGATTGCCTAGGCCCAAAATTAAATGAATTACCTCCAAGTGTGGTTTCATTTAATTTATTTTTATTTAAATAAGCGCCAAGCTCTAAGTAACCAAAAACTGGTTCTAGAACATGTTGCCATGGCCTAGTTGACAATGGATTTCTAATTTCTAAAGATTTGTTGTTTTGCCAATGATTTACTGCATCAGGAATTAATCTATTATCTGACCAGTCTCCACCTCCAATAACATTCCCAGCTCTTGCTGTTGCAATTCTAATATTTTTTTTTAAGTTCAATATGCTTCTGATATAACAATTAGCAATTATTTCTGCACATGCTTTTGATGCACTGTAAGGATCTTTTCCACCTAAAGAATCTGTTTCCTTATACCCATAAAATGTTTCAACATTCTCGTAGCATTTATCACTAGTTATTAAAACAATTACTATTTTGTGTTTTAAGTTTTTAATACTTTCCAGAATATTTAAAGTGCCTATCGCATTTGTGATAATAGTTTCTGATGGATTCTGATAGGATTTAGAAACTAGAGCTTGGGCAGCAAGATTAAAGATAAAGTCCGGTTCAACTTCATTAATAAAATCCTTAAGCTTATCATTATTTCTAACATCTAATATCTCATCAATAAATAATTTATCTTTCATTTTACATGCAAAGTAAGGGCCTTTTTCATTTTTGGAATCTAAGGAAATACCAATAATTTTTGCACCCAAATATGAAAGAACAACGCTAAGCCATGATCCTTTAAATCCTGTATGCCCAGTAATTAATACTTTTTTACCTTTATATATTTTTTTAAGTAAATTTATTTTATTCACAAATTTTTGTTTAAGCTGAATAATTTATTATTCTACTACTTTTTTAAAGTCTTTTTAAAGAAATCACAAAATAAGAATTTAAATAATTAACCTTTTTTAAAGTCCTTTTGAATATCAATTCATGATAGATTATTTTTAAAATATTGATAGATTTTTTGGTTTAACTATAAATTATTTCTGATGACTGCTTTAATATTAACTTTCCTTATTTTAATTCCCTATTTTTCTTATGATGATGATAACGTTTTATCGAAATATTTTACATTTTCGGTATCTTTATCATTTGCTTATGCCTTTTTGGGATTAGTAGGAATGATATTAGTTTTTACGAAAATAACTTATTTACCATTAACTTTAATCTTATTTTTTATACTATTTTCACTACTTTTTAGACCTTTCTTTAGAACGCAACTTTTCAATTTTTTTAGATTATTTTTTTATGAAATTAATACAACTAAAAAGCAATTGATTTATAAGAAAACTTATATCTTTTTTTATTTTATTATTTTTACATTACTAATTTCATCAATTGGTCCAATTAATCATTCTGACACAGCAAATATTTATGTGGGTTACCCTTATCAATTTTTGAAAAATAATTCTCATTTTATAGATGGTAATCTTAATCAAGGATTACTTGGAATAGGAGATTTTGCTAATATTTTTTATTTTAAAGATAATACATCATGGTTAATAAGATCATCACAATTCATACCATTATTCTTTGTCTTCTTGCTGATTTTAAAAAGAAAAATTCCAAATATTATTATTTTAATATTTCTTACATCGCCAGTATTTCTTCAGTGGCTAACAATTGGCAAAAATAATTTTTTAATTGAAACATGTTTATCTATAGCCTTTTTAGTATGGGAAGAAAAAAAAGATAAAAAGTATTTGGTTAATATTTTAAGTCTTATTTTTATAGCAATATCATTTAAGGTATCATCAATTTTAATTTGTCTCCCAATTATTTTTTATATTTCTTATTACTATAGAGATGAAATATCCAAATTTAAAATTGGATATATTTTTAATTTACTAAAAGCGCCTTTAATAATCTCTTTGTTGTCTTTAATATCTATTTTATCTTATAGAAATTTTTTAATTAATAATCCAACTTATCCTTTATTTTCAACTTTTTTTAATTCAGGAAACCAACAGCTTATTGACTGGGAAAATACACTCAGAGGTTGGGATAGAAATGGCTTGTTCCCATTATGGCTTTTCATACCTAAAAGTTTTGGTAAGATTTCTTTTGTTCTTGGCCCTGCTAATTTTTTATTATTTTCAATTATAATATTCTCATTTTTTAAAAGATTATTTGTAAATAATGTAAAACTTGTAATTAGCATACTTCAATTCTCTTTATTAATTCTATTCGCCCAAGGTAGAGCTGACTATTATATGTCACCTCTCATATTCCTAATCTTTGGATTTAATAAAGATCTATTATTTAATATAAGAAATTTTATTATTTTTGATAAATCTTTTTTAACAAAAAATTTTTTAATAATAACTATAATAATTCAATGCCTAATGTTTTTTATATCTAGTCTTTATTCAATAATGCTTTTAGGCTTTGTTTTAAAAGATTATGAAATGGGGATGAATAAGACAGCGTATAACTTTTATAATTCAAAAAAAATAGAAAGGATTGCTTCAGGGCCGGTAATGAATAAAATTTCTGGCACTACAAATTTATATTTTAACGGTAATTATATTTCTAATCATAAATTCAATAAGTGTTTTTATTATGATAAAACTATTAGTCAAGATCAAAAATATAATGAATGTGTTAATCAATTAGGAATAAAAACGATAATAGTAAAAAAAGATGAATTAAAAAATAATCCTAATTTTTTATGTAAAAGTGAATTTCTCAAGATTGTATCTCGCAATATCTTTCTAGAAAAGAGAGTTGATGTTGACTTTTGTATAAGGAATAATTAATTTATGATTTCGAAAAATTTTTATAATAAAGAATTTTCCCAAACAGTCGTAGCATATTTAATTTTTGTTTTTACAAGATTTTTATTATTAAAACTATTTGCTATTTATTTATCTCCTTTTGAATTTGGGAGTCTCGCAATTTTTCTTTTTGCAATTACTTCAATTAGCCAAGTTACTAGCGGACCAATTCAATCAGCAATTATGAGACTATCTAACGAAGCATATGAATTAGGAGAGATTAACTATTTGTATTTATCAACTATTAGAATTTTTAAAAAGCAATTATTTTTTATCTTTATAAGCTCAATTCTCATTAATCTCATATTAAAGATATTATTTAACATAAAATTTTATATAGTTTATTTATTATTTTTGATATTTAATCTTTTTGGCTCAGGAATAACTGATATTAAATATTCTTTGTTTGGAGGTTTAAGAGATAGAAAATCACAAATCATTATAAGTTTATGTGAGATATTAATTAAACCAACAATCTTATTTCTTGTTTTTATAAAATTTATACCTGATCATCTTTTAATTATATACGCAATTTCTTTTTCACAACTAATTTGTTTTTTAACTCAAGAATGGCTTATTAGTAAAAAACAAAATAATTTGAATGTTACGACTTTTAAAATTTTTCAATTTGAAAAGAAAAAAGATGTTTTCAATAAATGGTTTAAAAAAATAAATAGCTTCAAAAACCCAATAAAAATTTGGTCAATTCCCGAATTTTTTAGGCTAAATTCATATGTTTATTTATTAAAGTTTTTAGAAGGTAATATAGCGAGTGCTGTTCTAGCGATATTACTAAAGAGTTTGTATTCACCTCTTATGTTACTTAATGGATTCCCTTTAAATTATATAGAACCAATAATTTATCAAAGTGTTGATTCGAAAAATAAAAAGTCATCTAATTTTAATTTTGAATATTTTCATTTAATTTATTTATCTTCTCTACTTATAATTTTAATTCCATCAGGATATTTCTTTGGGGAGGAAATAATCACTTTATTTTCATCAGAAAAATATTTAGATTATGCAAATTTTGTTCTTATAACTTTAATAACTTCAGCTTTCATAATGTCTACTGAATTTAGAATAAGATATTTATCCGCAATGTATGGATCAAAATATTGTTTAGATATTAAAATTATCTCTTCTATATTAGGAATTGGGGCAAATATTTTTGCGATTTTTTATTATGGTCTTAGGGGTGGTTTGTATGCTTTTATGTTCTATTCAAATTTTATTTTTTTAATTTCCTCAATTAAACCTTACTTACCAAGAAACTTCACAATTATGAAAAAAAAATAATTTTATTTATGATAAATTTAAAAAATTTATTATTAATTTTTTATATTTTTAATTTATCTATTTTTAATAATGATTAAGGAAATTGATTATTTATATTCTATCTTTATTATCATTTGAATAGTCAAAGCTTATAAAGTAATATGTTATTTAAAGTTATTAATTATTTAAATTATTAACTTTTTTATTTTGGGGCCATAGCTCAGCTGGTAGAGCACCTGCATGGCATGCAGGGGGTCAGGGGTTCAAATCCCCTTGGCTCCATTTCTATAGCAAGAAATTCTTTTTATTTTAAAAATACAGTAAACTCAAAAAAACAGGCATTTTCATATTTAGAATTGAAAATCGATTAAATAAAAAATTAAAATTAACTAAATATTCTAAATTATTTATAAATAAAAAATATTTTGAAAGTTGAATATATTAATTTAAATAAATTTTTATTTGATTTAACCTTTCATAAAATCTTTACTAAATGAATATTTGCTAAAAGTTTTTAAAAGTATTTATGCTGATTTCTAATAATTCTTTAAAATAATTTCGGATTATCTATAATCAAGTTTTAAAATTTTTCAAATATAAAAATCTGAGTATTTCCGTATTTGCTTATGTACTCTACAAGTTTGAGGTTTACTTTGCTAGACCATGTTAGGATTTCTTTTTTAGAGATAAAGGAAGCTTTGGGCGTAATTATATAATCATAGAAAAAATTTTTAGCACCTAGGAACTTTCTAGTTCCGCCAGATTTTATGAAGTGAACTAAATAATATAATGGTATTAAAGTTAGATTTATTATATATTTGCCAATAAAATTTTTTTCTATTAATCTTATTGGTTTCCCTACATATCTATAAATTATGTGATAGTAAGAAAATTTTCTATAGATACCTAAATATAAAAAGCCTCCTTTTTTTAGGATTCTCATGTTTTCAATAAATGATTTTTTGGGATCAACTGTATGATGGATAACTCCATCTGATATAACTACATCGAAACTTTGATCAGGGAAAGGTAAATTAGAATTATCTCCTATAATAAAATTAGCTTTAGGAGCCCTTTTCTTAGCTAGTTTTAAGGTTGTCTTACTAACATCAACTCCTGTTATATCATATCCATATTTTGTTAAAAACATTTCAGCTCTTCCTGGTCCACAACCAATATTTACAATCTTATGATTTTTTGAGATATATCTATCCGTAAATTGTTTGAAAGGACCTTGAATTTTTTCTATATTTTTTTCATCTTCTTTTGTTAAGAAATCTAGAGGATAGAGATCATAATGGTTTTTAATTTTTTCTGATATTTCATCTAAATTAGACATAAAATTTAATTTCAAATCTGTTTAACTATTTCTAATTAATTTTATATTTTAACTTATTTAAATATATAAAATATATAAAATATATAAAATATATCCTATTACATTCAGCTTATAGTAGGATATATTAAAACTTAACTTATTAATGTTAAGCAAGGAATATTCGGATTTAATTGAAGTTGCGAAAAAGCTATCTTCGCAATACTCTGAAGCTTCTCCTTTCCCACATATAGTTATTGATAACTTTTTTAAGTCAGAATTTATTGAATTAATATTAAATGAATTTCCTGATTTATCTAAAATTAAAGTTAAATCTGATTTTGATTTTCAAGCGGCAAGAAAATTTGCACAATTAAGTGGTGATGATCTTCATGGTACTAATATGAAGACATTTTTAAGGTATTGTAATTCATCGTCTTTTATAGATTTTCTGCAAATATTGACTTCAATTAAAGAGCCATTGATACCAGATCCTCATTTCGTTGGAGGTGGAATTCATGAAATCAAAAGAGGTGGTTTTCTCAAAATACATTGTGATTTCTCAAAACATCCTGAAAATGATCTTGATAGAAGAATTAATTTACTATTTTATTTAAATAAAAATTGGGAAAAAGATTATGGAGGAGAAATTGAGTTTTGGGATAAAGATATGAAAAATTGTGTAAAGAAAATCGATCCTATATTTAATCGTTTAGTTATTTTTAATACTAATGATTTTACATATCATGGGCATCCAATACCTCTTAATTGTCCTCAAGATCGAAGTCGAAAATCTTTGGCACTCTATTATTTTAGTAATGGTAGACCGACTAATGAATTAAGGCCGCAAAATGAAAATCCAAATACGATTTATAGACATAGACCAGGAGAAAATTTTATGTATAAGCCTAAATATATTTTTAGAGAATTGGCTAAAGATTTTATACCCCCATTTTTCCAAAGAAATCTTAAAACTATTTTTAGGAATAAATAAATAATTACAGAAAAATTAAATGATTTAAGTTAACTTTATTAAAGTTAAATTCATTATTTGATATAGAGTAATTCTTTCTTTTTAGGAAAACTCAATAAACTTTGAGAAAATATTAAATTGCAATGTAGGTAAAAGGAACGATAACTTGGACAATACTAATAATTAAAATTATTATAATAACAAACAAAAAAGCTGAAATAATTGCAGCTTGGATTGGAGAAACATTTTTCCATATAGATGTAAAAAGATGCTTGATAAGGAATAAAAATTTCATTCTGTTTTCTCTAATAATCCAAAATCTGTTAGTAAAAATTTTAAAGGATTCCTTGCAGAAACCATTAAACCATCGATTAGGTCAAAACAAGTAGGGTCACCACTTAAATTCAGAGATGAATTGGCTAATATTTGAATATTAAATTTTTCGACTTGATTTAATAACTTAAATAGAAATTGACCCTCTTGCACTATTTGTAACCTTACTGTGCCATCAATATGTGTAGTAGGGTATTTTTTTGCCTCACTGTTTTCTCTACATTTGCAAGTCGCGCTCATTGTTAAATAACAATCTAAAAGTTCTTTTCGCAAGTGATAATGTTTATTCGCAACATCTATTTTCATGCAAGGAGCTGTTGGCCTGAAAGGACTTCTATTTTTGATACATGTATTTAGTATCTCAACCGCTTCTTTATTTGTTCCATCACATAATAATGATCTATGTCCTAGAGCCCTTGGTCCAGTTTCAGCATTTTTTATTATTGTTCCAATAACTTCCCCTTCACTTATTAATTTAGCAGTTATTGCTAAAGCCTCATTTGAGTTTGTACAAACAGTTTTGAAATTTTTAGAAATGATTTTTTTAGCTAGTTTCTCCTGATTTGTATATTCGAAGAAACTTGGAAATAAAGATGGTTTAGGCAATTGTTTATTTTCAATTGATTCATTTTTTAAGTATGCATAGATTGCTGAACCAATAGCCGCGCCAGCATCTCCTGGGCTTGGAGGGATTATTACTTTTTCTACATTTGGTAATTTAGAGATCATATCAAGTGATGCTGAATTCATTGAAACTCCTCCCGAAAAAAGGAAGTTTTTACATCCAGTAATATCATACCCATGTTCAAATATCGAGCATAGAATGTTTACTACTGCGTCTTGGGCACCTTTTGCAATATCAGCATAATCTTGAAAATTCTTATCTTCAGGCTTTAATTGAATAAATGGATTTCGTGGTTCTCCAAGTAAAGATGTTAATTTCTTACTATATGAATTTTTAGTTGAAACATGATAACTAAAATAGCTCAAATCAGTAGATATCTTTTTTTCTTTGTTGTTCCACTTTATTAAATTGAAAACATCTTTAGCTAGTGCGCTATTTGGATTACCAAAGGATGATAAACCCATCACTTTATATTCTCCTTCATTAACTTGAAAGCCTAAGAAGTCAGTTATTGCTGAATAATATAAACCTAAAGAAACTGGGTATTCGCAACTCCAAAGTTCTCTAATATCATAATATCCATTGACTTTCGAGATAGATGCAGTACTTCTATCTCCAAAACCATCTACAACTATTGAACAAAGATTGGTTTGTTGATCTGAATAAGGTAAGGCCGTTAATGTATGAGATAAATGATGATCGAGGTAAATTAATTTTTTTTCAAGTCCAGAAAAGAGTTTTGAAATATCCAAATAACAAGCTATCGAACTTTTATTAAAGTTTCTACATTGGTGAGATATCAATGATAGGCTTTCAGGAATATTTAATGCAGCACATTTTAAAATAGTAAGAAAGGAACTCATTGGCCTTTCATAAAAAGCTATTGACTTGATATCCTTTATCCTTAAATTATTATTTTCAAATAGTTTGGTTAATGACCTTTTAGGAAATGATTTGTCACCTTTGATGCGACTGAGAGATTCTTCTCGATAATAATCAATCAATCTTCCATGATCATCAACTAAAGCTGCTGATGATTCGTGATTATAACCAGTTAATCCAATGTACAATTTTCAAATTATAGATTTTGGAGAGATTTCCATAAGGTTTTTCCCGGTATGACAAAATTCAACTAAATTAATACATCGTATTATGTTAGCTGCTAAGAAACCCATGAATTTATATAACGGCGATAGTATTAGATCCAAAAATTCTAGATTTTTGTAATAAAACTTTCTACCCTTATTTTTAATTGTTTCCCTTATTTTATAGAACTTTAGATGCCATGGTTGCAGAAGAGGATAGTATTTTATAAAATGTTTTTTTGCAAGACCATGGTGTCGTAATTCGTCATCCATGATTTTAATTATCTTATTTTTATCTTCTTCACTTGAATTTAATAGTTTTAATATCCCTTCAAAAGACTCTTTCGCTAAAAGTTCATTTGTATAAATGTAAGCTATAAAATCTTTAAGCCTTAAGTTTTCAACTAGATATCCTTTTTCAGATACATAACCTTTAACCAGAATTGCTGTTGAACTAAATCTATAATCTCTAGCTAATTTATGAGAACTCATATTTCCATACTTTTTTAATATTGAAAGGAATATGTCAACATGATTATATTCATCTTTTGCATGATGAAAAAAACCGAAACAAAAACTATCTTTTTCTGAGTTTTTGCAGGCTGATAACATTTCTAGAGCTGAACCATATTCAGCATAGGTAGTTTCAAGGATTACATTTAATAAATTTTTATTAGTACTTAAATTTTCAGGTTTATTTAAAGTTTTACTTATCGTCATAAAACAAAATAATTATTTTTTATTTTAATAAAAAAATTTTTTTTTGGGTCAGATCCATTTAAAATTAGATAATTATTCTATACCCAAAAAGTTAATAAAGTAGTTTTGGTGGGAAGTTGTTCAAGTTTGATCTAATAGTGATTTTTGGTGTAGAGTTTACAAATTTTGGTTTAAGACCACTTACATTTTATTTTTTCAGAACTTTTTCAAACAATGGGGCTAATTTATTAGCTATTTTCTTATGGCCCTCAGCTGAAAAATGACTTTCATCTACAAACCAACTCCAGGAGGCTGAGTTAGCAAGATCAAATACGTAAATATCCTTAGTAATACTTAAATGTTTTACTAAGGCATCTTTAAAGTCTTTTTCAAGAATATATAAATCTTTAATATTTAAATTTTTAAATCTATATCTACGTTTAACATCATTGCTTGTATGGCTCAGTCTCGTTGGTAAGTAAACAAACATAATTTTACCGTTATGATTTAAAGCAGACATAGAATTTAGATTTCTGGTTACAGAGAAAATCACCATATTTTTCCTTTTTTCATACTCTTCTGATGAAATTTTGAGTTTATTAGTAATTAATAATGAAAGTTCATTTTGTTTATCATTAATCTTAAAAGTTGAATCTGTGTTATTTGATTTAGTTGGTTTGCTCTTGAAAGTTTCAATTAATTTATAAATCTGACTCTCTCTAGTAATATTTCTTACAATGCCACTCAAAACCACTTTAAGAATAGAATTAATATCTCCATTTAATGCTTTATTGTATTCAACAAAATTGTCAGATCCGCTTTGACCTGTCATTAATCCGTTTGCTTTATAAAATTCACTCTTTTCATTTGGATCCATATAAAGCAAATCAATAAAATTCCAGAAATCCTGTATCCCACCAAGACTTGCTATTAGTTCAATTTCTGAAGGGAGATCATTATGATTGCTTTCTGAGTTAAAATATCTCGCTACATTTATATTTTCTTGCCACGAGTTAAATCCTGAGTAACTAAGATTTATGATGTCAATCTTATTATCTTTTTTTCTTAATAAGGCTTCAAGTCTATTCACAAAGGAATCAAAATATTTCCCTTCCTCGATTAGTGGATAACCCATAGCAACACTATTTCCAGTAATAAGTATTCCCTTAATCTCTTTATCTTCCCTTTCATTTGAAACAAAGTCAGTCTTTATTAGACCATGTTTATTAATATAACTATCAGTATTTCTAAAACCTTTATTTGTAATATCGAATCTATTTGTTCCAGTGATCACATCCAGAACCTTAACACTATCATTAAATACTGAACTATTAGAATTATTTCTAAACTTTTGAATTTTTAAAAAACTGTATGAAAGAAATTCTCCGATAATAATAAAAATAGGTATAAAAATTAATGTGAAAAAAATATATCTCTTTTTACTTAAATTCATTTAAAATGCTCAGTAATTGATTTAGTTTTCTTAATTAAGTTTATATGAATATTATTACCATTGATTTCTTTATTAAAAATTTCCTCACCTAGTTTTGTTTGTTTCTCATCGCTTACGTATAGTAAATATTTTTTATACGAGTCCGGTAAATAACATTTATTTTTAACAGAGCTATTAATACAATTTCTAAAGTTATTTAAATGCATAGATCTTTCCCTCCAATCTTTTAAAACATCTTGTTTAAAAGGGAAATAATTATCCGAAAAAATATTTATTAAAGCTATTTCTCTTGGATATAATAATGAACCTTCTAATTTTTTATCAATAATAAATTCATATTTATTATTGTCAAAAAAACTTATTTTTTCACCAAGATTATATGATAATGAATTTTTTACTTTTTTAATATTTAATTGATGAACGTTTATAGTTAATATGAATGTTGAGATTATAAATATTAAAAATGTTAAATTTAATATTTTTGTATTAATTAAAGGATAATCTCGAATTTTATGAAATTCTTTAAATTCTATTTTTTTCTTGTTTATACTTATTAGTGAAATAAATAAAAGAAATGATACAAAATATATAAAGTTATAAGTAATATTTGCAAATGTAAGACCTAACTTCATAAATAATTGATTTTTAAGAAGTTCAACAAATAGATATTGTATGCTATTTATGATAAAAATAATTGTGTTGAAAAAAATAAATAAATTGGTAAATATTTCTTTTTTTGTGTTGGATTTTCTGTAATAAAATATGAAAAAAATTGAAATTAAATAATTTAATATAATAGGGAATATGTTATTAAAAAATTTTAAAAAGTATGCTGATGGCAAATAATGATGAGAATGTGAATCTTTAATATATATTGTGAATAAACTCATATTATCTATGCTTTCTTGAGGAAAATTAAAAAATATTATTAGTAAACCAAAGCACCAAGAAATAAAATTAACTAAAAGAATTAACTTGAAATTTATTTGAGTTTCATTTATTAATAAAATTATAAATATTAATATAATTAATGAGATTATTGGAGAAATAGGATGTATTAAAGAAGCAATTAAATTAATTAAAAATAAGGTTATATATAAGTATTTCTCGATTTTGTTAATATTTACTTCAAAAATTTCAAATAATAATGGTATTACTAAAGAACTTATAGATATGAAAAGAGATATTCCTCTTGAGGAGGCTAGGGCATTTGGGAACCCCCAATCTGCGATATTAACTCCAAAGAATAATAGCTTTAAATTATCTGACTGTTTACTTAAGTAAAATATAATATTACCAATAAAAAATATTTTAAGAAATTGACTTTGATAATTAAGTATCATTCTATTATTTACTACTTTCTTATGGAGTAAAGTAGTTATGCAGGAAGCTAGAAATATTAACAATACCGGTAAAAATGATTTAATAAAAAGTGAATATATAGAATAAATTGAGACTAGTTGTAGATGATCTTTAGGTAATAATAATGAAAATAGATTTATTATTACTCTTAAAGGCGTCTCTAATATATTATTGGTAAAATAATCATTAATCTCAAATCCTTTAATTTTTAGGATTGCCGAAACTATATTTACTGAGGGCCATCTTAGAATTATATCTTTATATTCCTTAGCAAAATCTAAATCTATTAAAAAAAATGTTAATGCAAAAATAATGTATGATTTTATTGCGGTTATCATTTTTTATTTTATTAAACTCATATTAAGATATTTAAGTAAATAAATTTTAGAATAATAAAGATAATTTTTTTCAAAAAATTAGTATTATAAAGTATTTGTCTATTTATTAAATCCATTTTTTTGTTTTATAAGATATAAAATATTATAAGTGAGACATCACGTACTTAATCAGGTAAAATTAATGAAATTATATTTTATTAGATGAATACTTGTGATAGAAATATACTTGTATTAGATGAAGTTAGAGAATGTTTAAAGCTTGCCATAAGCTCTAAAAAATTAGTATGTATAGGAGTTGATGGCCCAACGGCATCAGGCAAAACAATTTTTGCACAACTATTAAAAAATGAAATATCACAAACTTCAATAAAGGATGTACAAATAATTCCCTTAGATTCACTTCTAATAGAGCGAGAATTCCGTCAAAAAAGTCTTCAAAATATACTAAAAGTAGGAATACCCTTTGAACATGAAGCTGAAGTTCATATGAGATTTTCCAAATTTGAGGCTTTGATAAATATGGTCAAACTTAAGAAAAGAAATTTGTTTGAAGAGAGAAAAATAATTTTGGAGGATTTGTACTCTAGGGATGATGACGGAAGATGTTCCGGAAAATTAGAAATAAATATAAATAATAATTCAATTTTGATTTTTGAAGGCCACTATACTACTCGACCTGAATTTCAGGATGTTTTAGATAAAAATTTTATTTTGTTGGCTAATAGAAAAAATCTTATTAATAGGAAAATTGAAAGAGTTGCAGACTATAGAAATAAAAAAGAAGTAGAGGATTATTTTGAATTAATTGATGAACCATCATATTTATCAAATTATTATAGATTTGCTTCTAGAAATTGTTCAATAATAGATAATTCAGTTTTTTCAAGACCCTTTATTGTCAATTATAGTCATATTGATAAATTGCTAGATACTGACAAATTTTTACATAATAAAAAAAATTCTTCAAAAAAAATAAAAGAATTTATGTTTGGTCTTCATGGTTTATCAAACTATAACTTCTTCGATGAAAATAATATTGAGAACCTAATAACTGATTTGAATTGTGAAAATGCACTGATGAGCAGAAAATCAATAAACAAAATATTTTTTAAAAATAACATTTTAAATAATATTAGCTATTACGACTACAAAACTAGTAATGAAGTTGAAATAGGTTTGATTGCTAAACTATTTGGAAAAAATGTTATTTGGGTTATAAGCAAAAAATTTAAAGAAATTAGACATCTTATTTTTTGGGAGGGTGGTGTATTTAAGATAGAAAGTGAGATTATAGAAAGGTTATTATTTCAAACAAAAAAAAATTACTTTTTAAAAAAAAGAAATACTAACTTTTGGGACAATCTTCAAGATAATAAATCATTTATTTCAACTTCACTTTTAAGAGAATTTACTGATCCTGAAATAAATAATTATACTTTTCTGGATAATGCAAAAAGGGTTTCTTTCTTAGCAACAGCCCTTCTTTATACTCAATTTGAATGTAGATCATTAGGGGATTTTGTAGTAGTAGCTCATCGTGATTTTTTAGATGGTAAATATAAAGAAATTACATCAAATTCAAATAGTTTTAGAATAGATCAATTAAGTTTTGTTCCCAATGAAAATGATAATTTTCAGAAAAATTCTAAGGATTATTTTCTGACAAAAGATTTTTTATTAATAAAATCTAATTTAAATAAAAAGGTTTTAAAAGAATTAGAAGATATTTTCTTTAAATCTGAAGATATTAATTTGAGAACAACAATTTTTGAAGGGCTTTTGCACGAAGAAAATAGTTGTTTTTTGTCGGACGATTTTAGAAATTTTTTAAAATATGCAGTTTGTTTCTTCCCAGTTTCAATGTCTCGTTTATATCTATTAAAAAGAATGGGTTTGGAAGAAACAAATGTTTTGGCTGCCAATATTTATGATATAACTGAAAATCCTATAGATTCTTCAGCTTATCTATCTGCTTCTTTTGAAAACTCTCTTCCGACAATATTACAGGTAAGTCTTAATGCCTGCGGGCAATCTGAATTTAATAATGATGGATTAGAATCAATAGGATATTTAAAACCAAAACAAGGAATACGTGATTTTACTAATTCTTTAATTAATGTTTTTTTTGAATTTTTAAAAAATTCTAAAACTTCTGAGTTTAAGAGACCATTAATTGGAGTAGGTTTAGATCATGTCGATGTGAAAGGGGATAATCCTCCAGGAAGATCATCAAGGTTTGTTAAAGAAGCTCTAAAGACTGAATTCGTAACACATTTAACTTTGGACGGGTCTGCTTTCTTTAAACCCATTGATAAATCGAGCTCTGAACTATTTAAGGCATATGTTGAGGTTTTCAGGAATTCATTAAAGTTTATTGATAAAGTAAACCTTGATAGAATCGATATGGAATTTTGCACTGGAGAATTAAATTATATTGGAGAAGAAACAAAACCTCACTATCCTGATGGCAAAGAAATATCTTCCTTGCCAATCTTTTTTTCTTATAGCTTAGAGCATGAACATAAATTCGAAGATAAAGCAGTCCTATTAAATATGATGAAACTATATGTAGCCAATTTGGGAACTACCCATCATGGAAATGATAAAGAAAGTTCACTAAAAATAGGATTATCAGAAGAATGGCAGAATGCTTTGAAAGGATCAAATTTTGTTAGTCCTGTCTTACATGGCACTACTGGATCTAGTGATGAAACATTCTTTTTTGCTTCTAAGTTTTGTTATAAAATTAATATAGCAGGCTCTTTTTTAAAAATACTTTTGGAAAATCTAAATCAATCTGAAAAAGAAATTATTGGTTTTGATACCTTTAATGAAAAAAGTAAATATTTATGTTCAAAATTCGATTTAATTAAAAAAGATCTAAAAACTACTGTTACAAAGCAATTGAAGTCTGAATTTTCTCGTTACTGTAAACTAAATGGCGTGAAACCAATCTTAGAAAAGAACGAAAAAATTATTAGGAAACCAATCTATGGAAGAAATAAGATTTCACGATATATTTTCTCAAAACTTGAAGAGAAGTTGATATTATGAGCGGAATATTTCTTCCTTCAATGATTGAGGTAGAATTTGGTGATTATTATAAAAGATGCGCCGAATTACTTTCTAAAAATGGTTTTAATTCTTTTCATGTAGATTTTGGCGACAAACTTATGATTGGGAGACAACTTGAATGTTGGGACAAAGTTCATTTTTTGAAAGGACTTGGTAGCAAAGTGAAACTAACTGCGCATATTATGAGTATGTCAGGTTCTCATCGTTTAAGCGTTGAAAAAATAGCAAAAAGATGTATTGAAGAAGGTTTTGAGATTATCTATATTCATGCAAGATCTTTTGATAGTTTTGGAGAATTGCTTAAATTTAAAGAAACTTTTTTTAGAAATGATCATGATGTTTTTGGAATTGTATCTGAGTTGGATAATCAAAAAAATCAGGAATTAATTGAATTTGTAAAAGAAAATTCTATACACAATATTCTTCAGATGGGTGTGCCAATTGGTAGAGGTGGACAGAAGTTTGGATGGCCAGCTATTGACAGAATAAATGATTTCTTAAAAGCTTGTTCAAGATCAACTAGGTTTGAGTTGGATGGGGGACTAACTTTTGATGTTCTTAAGAAATTAAATAATAAGAACTCTATTGATAGATTCGCTGGATGGTCGATAATAGCTGATCAAAAACCATCAGTCGTTTCTTCTAAGGCATTTGAAGTAATGGAACTAATTTAATTTATGCAAATAATTATTCCAATGTCTGGGACAGGCTCAAGATTCTTGGCTAAAGGTTACAGAGAAATTAAGCCTTTAGTTAATGTTTTTTATAAACCGATAATTAAATATATAGTAAATAAATTTTCCAAAAAAGATGATTTTCTATTTATATGTAGAGAAGAGCACTTATCAAATAAAAAACTGGATCTTAAAAATACTTTAGAGAAGTTAGCACCTAATGTGAAAATAGTTAGTGTTGAGAATCATAAACTTGGTCCGGTTCACTCATTAATGCAAATTGAAAAATATATAGATACCAAAAAAGAATTAATAGTTAACTACTGTGACTTTGACTGGAGATGGAACTATGAAGACTTTAAAAAATGGTTGGCATTAGAAAAACCCCAAGCAGCATTATGCGTTTATTCTGGTTTTCATCCACACTACATAAATCCAGCGCCATATGCTCACATACGTAATAATCAGCATAATGTACTAGAGATTAAAGAAAAACAATCATTTACTAAGTATCGTGAGGAGGAGCCTGCTGCTAGTGGAACATTTTATTTTTCTAGTGGAAAATTATTATTGGATGCCTCTAAATGGCTCATCGATAAAGGTGAAGTTGTAAATGGCGAATTTTACGTTAGTTTACTTTTTAATTATTTCCCATTAAAAGGGATGAGGACTCTTATTTTTCAAATAAGTCATTTTATGCAATGGGGAACACCTGAAGATTTAGAAGAATTTTTATTTTTTGCTAAAAAAGTCCCTTTAAATTTTAGAAAAAACGTTTTAAGTTGTCCTGCATTAACATTGATGGCAGGAAAAGGTAATAGGATGAAGTCAATTGATAGTGTTAAGAAACCTTATCTAGATTTAAGCAATAAGTTACTTTTTCAACTTTGTACTGAAAACTTTAATAGTGAAAAAATAAATATATACGCTGTAAATGGAGATGAGGAAGATAATAAATATTTAGATTCATTTGATGACTTAAAAAAAATTCACGTAGGGGAAACAGAATCTGCCGTCGAAACACTTTTTTGTTCTATAGAAAAGTCTCTTTTGTCAAATGATGACGGAATTTTAGTTTTACCATGTGATGCTTCTATTGATTTAGATTGGAATGAATTTATAGATAAATATTCGCATAATTATGATTACGATGCGGTTATTTTTTCGTTTTCAGGATACCCCTATGCTCAATGGATTCCAACTCAATACGGTTGGTTAGAAGTTGATAATGAAGATTATGTAAAAAAGATTGGTAATAAAAAAGGATGGGATGCTGATTTTGCTAATCCTATTATTACAGGCTATTTTTGGTTTCCTAATATTGGAAAGTTAAAAGTTAATCTTGATAAATTTCTTCAAAACCTAAGAAGTCAGGATAAGGAGCCATCGGTAGATCAATTTTGTGAATTTTTAGTAAAACATAATAAAAAAGTAATTTCTTATCAAGTCGATGATTTTCTTTGCTTAGGAACTCCTATGGAGTTCAGGGCCTATGAATATTGGTTAGAAGCAAATGATATCGAAAAAATTAATTAATCAATTAATATTTTTTTTCATAGCTGGAACATCTGCTGTATTAGTTGACTTCATTGTTTATAAAATTACTTTAGAAACAATAGGTATTTTTTCATCAAAATTATTAGGATTTTATTCTGGAGTATTTATAAGTTTCATAATCAATAGTTCTTATACGTTTAGTAAAGATGGAAAAAAATTATTGAATTCTTTCTATTTTTTTAAATACTTTTCTTTACTTACTGCTACTATGATGATCAATGTTGGTACAAATTATTTTATCTTCAAAAATTTTTCTTCTATTACAAATATAAGGTTAATAGCCTTTCTTTTAGCAACTTTTATATCTATGCTGTTCAATTTTTTTAATTTAAAATTTTGGGTTTTTAAATGAATAAAATTTCAATAGTTATCCCATGTTATAACGAAGCGCAATCATTGCCAGAATTAATTGATCAAATAAGGAAAGTTAAAAATTATTTTAATTTTGTTTTAGTAGATAATGGTTCGAAAGATGATACTCAAAAAGTTTTAGAAAATTTAAAAATTCCCGATAATATAAAAATCTTAAAAAAAAAAATTAATGATGGTTATGGATCTGGTATAAAATTTGGCCTTAAAAATGTAGAAACAGAATATTGTGGGTGGATGCATTCTGATTTGCAGCAAAATATCTCTGTTCTTTTGGACGCAAAAAACTTAATTGAAAAATTAAATAAAAAAGGAAATGATAACCCAATAGCATTAAAGGGATTAAGGATAGGTAGATCACCCTTTGAAAATCTATTTACCGTAGGTGTAGCTGTTTTTTCTTCAATTTTATTTTTGCAAAGATTCTGGGATATTGCAGGTCAACCAAATATCTTTAAAACTTCAGAAATAAAATTTTTAGATCAAGCACCAGATGATCATAAATTTGAATTTTACGTATATATAGAATTTTTAAGAAACCATGGTAAATTCATCAGATTCGATGCACCATTTCATGAAAGAAGATTTGGGGTCTCTTCATGGGATAAAGGATTTTTAAGTAAGTTAAAACATGCCAAGGTTGTTCTTAAGTATATTTTATATCTTAAATTTAAATAATAAATTAAATCCAAATTTTAGGGTTTTTTGTGCACACAGCATCAATTTCAAAATTGGAGCATATTTTTTTTAATTCTTTTGCCTCGAATATTGAATTCTTTTGGATTTCAGGAGAAACTAAACATATTTTAAAATTTGCATTTTTTAGCAAAGTGAAGGTCTGTTTATTTAAAGGGAATTCTGAAAAATAATCCACCCATACCCATTTAACTTTTCCTTCAAATGCAAGGCTATACTCAATGGGCTCTCTATCGGAAAATCTCACTGCTAAATTATCTGGTGAAAAATTTAACTTTCGATATTCAATAGCAATTTCTGAATATTTTACAAAATATGGCATTGACATATCTAAAAAAAACCAATTTTTAACTTTAAAATCTTTCATTGCATTGATACAGGCTTCTTCTATTCCCTCAGATTTAAGATTTAAAATTATTGGTCCATTACTTACCCATCTTTCTAACAAGTTCTCTAAAAGTATATTCTTCGAAATATGATGTTCAAAGGGATTATGAGAGAGTATTAATTTATTATTATGATATCTAACATCAACTTCAATTCCTTCATTTATAGATACTTTTTCTAAATCATCTAGATTATTTATTCTGTGATGAATTATTATCATTGATATAGTTAATTTGATTAATCCTATAATATTAAAAATAATAATTAAAAATTTTATAATAACTAAATTAATAAATTAAATATTTAAGCAAACTATTTATTACTCTAATTTTAAGTTTATTTATCATAATTATTTTAAAGAAAAAGTGAAAAACTTATTTCTTGGTGATGTTTCGGATAAATTTATCTGCTATTGCTAAAAGTAAATAGGTAGGATTAACATGTCCTGCCCTTGTAAGTATTGATGTAGAAATAACATAAATATTTTTACTGCCATTTATAAGACAATCTTTATTCACAAGACTTTTGCCGTTAAAAACTAATCCTCCTCCTAAGTGAAAAGCATCGATAACGTGCGAGTTAAAATAACGTAAAGCTTCTTTCTCTGATTTAATGTCAAATCTTGGTTTTATTTCAAGTTCACTGATAGAATTTATTCTTTGAATAATAGATCGTGCATATTTTAGTAGCTTTAAAAATCTTTCTTGATCTTCTTTATTTATATCCCACCTTAAAATTACTTCCTCATCTTTAAAAGTAAGTCTGTTTTTATTATTAGGGAAAGATTCAAAATCCATAGTAAGCGTTGCATTTAAAGTATCTAAAATTAGTAATTCATTTTTGAGTTTCTTATATATAAATATTTTTAGTATTTTTATTAAAATTTCTTTGTTATTAAGAAAAAATTTTATAATACCTAATTTATTTGTAAGTTGCTGTCTTTTCTTAAGCCAATTTTTGATTTCTTTGTAAGGGGATTTTTCTGTAAAGTTAAAGCCAAAATGAAAAAATCCTTTTATTTCGCCTGAATTTACATTAAATTCTAAATGATTTCTTATTGATTTATTTTTAAAGAACTTTGGTTTGATTAATTTTGTAAGCTTTTCATTATTTTTAATTTTGATATCTGCAATTTCTAATGATAAATGATCGTGTAAGTGAGTCCCTATATTTTTTAATTCTTTTTTTGAACTTATATTTTTTCTAAATTTTTTAATAATATGGATACTATCTATAATTCCTGAACAAATTAAAAAATTTTTTGAATTAATTTTAATTAAACTTTCTTCTTTTCTTATAACTATGGATTTGCAATAAAGATTTTTTTTCTCATCCTCTAAAGAATTAAAGTTATAAATTTTGGAGGAGCTGTAAATATTACAGTTTTTATGTTTCTTATAATAATCAATCCATTTTTTGGCAATATCCCTATTCTTACCGTTAAGAATATGTATCTTTGAATTAATTACTTTTTGTTTTTCATTAGAAAAGTTTTTATCAATACTTCTTTTTGAGTTTGTATTTAATCCGAGATTTTTGTCTAACATATCAAAGTCTAGATCTCCAATAAATTTGCTAACTAAATCCGACTTTAAATCTTTAGTACCACAGCAGTGTTCATGTAAATTTGATGGTGGTCTTATTAATCCACCACCCCAAAAAGTACTATTTCCTCCAAGAATATGATTCCTGGCCTCAAAAGAGCTTCTATGATATCTTTTGCTACAAACTAAACCAGGTTCACAGCATATAATTTTGTTTGAGTCATAAGATCCGATTTCAATTATCGCAACTTTAAGCCCTTTTTTTAAAGCTGCATAAGCAGTATATGAACCAACAATTCCTGCACCTACAATAACAATATCTGAATAAACTTCTTCCATTCTATATGTATTAATATAAGTAGCTTAATGAGAAATTTCGACTTTAGCAGTTTTTCTAACTTTTCAAAGATTTTTTAAACAATCTTTGATTAGAATAAAAATGCAAAAGCTAAAAAAAGTACTAGCAAAATTTAAGTCTTCCAGATTTAATGAATACACATTCATTTATTTTACTTACTAACTAATTAATAAAATTTTTTTAAATTTGATTATTTTAAAAATATCTTATTCCGTAGATTAGTTAAATATGTAAAGTTAGAGGGATTTGCAAAAATTTGAGAGGAATATATAATAAAAATAGTTCTTTTAATAAGATAAAATTTAATAAAACATATATGGATAGAAGAGTTTTTTTATGATCATCAATTAAAAAAAACTACTATTATTAAACTTTATTTTTAATATTAATGAGTGGAATTACATGGAAATATATAATTAATAAAACTATCTAGAAAATGATAATAAATAACAGTTTTAAAAAAGAAATTATCAATAAAAAAATAAATTTTAAACATTTTTACTATATATTAATTTCAGTTTCTTTTGTATCTTTATCATTAGAATTATTGGAGTTAATTTTTAGTAAAGATATTATTTTAAGTTGGCCTGCAAAATCTATATTGCCTCCTTTACTGAATTTAAAGCAATTATTAATTCATGACTTTTATGCATCAAATATTTTAGATACTCCATTAAAAAACCTTGCATTTATTTATTATAAAATCTTACCTAAAGATCATTTCAAATTATTATCCTATTTTGCAAATTTATCAGTAATTTTAAGATCTTTATTGTTAGTATCGTTGGCTTATGTAATAGCATGTTACTCACTTATATTTTATAGTATTAAAAAAAAAGTAGTTGATCTTAGATTAAATTACCACCAATTTATTTATTTATTTCTAATAATTAATTTTTTATTTAAATTTATTTCTGAAATAAGTAAATATTTTAACAAATTTGGATTTTTAATTAAAAATACATTATTTTCTTTCCCTCTAGCCGCATGGCCTTACCCATTAAATTTTACTTCCCCGAGAGGAATATCTCTTTTGCTTTCATTCATTGCTTTAAGTATTTTTCTAACAATTGAACTTTTTAAACTAAATTTAAAGCCAATAAGTATAAATATTTTAAATATTTTATCCTTTATTATATTTTCTTTCGCAGTTTACATACATCCTGTCTCACCCTTTTATGCTTTAATCCTAGTATTTATAATAATATTTCTTTGTCCTAAAAAGGATTTATTTTTAAATTGGAGAATAATATTTTTTGTTTTTACATTAATAACTATCCTAGGGTTTTTCAATATCCTAATAATGTATCCTCAGGAAAGTATTAGTAATACTTTATTATTTGATATTTACGTTGCTGATAGGCATCCACATCATTATTTGCCAAGTTATTACCTTAATTCGATCAAAAAATTAATCTTCTATATCTTTCCTAATTTTATTTTCGTATTATTCATAGTTAATAGATTCCTTATCCGCTATAAGTCATTATTGAATAAACTTGTAGTTGTTTCTTTTTCATTACTATTTTTTATAAACTTTATACAATATATACTCGTTGAGGTTTATAAAAGTAGTTTGTTTATTAAGCTGGGTTTAACAAGCTTACTACCTTTATATAATTATTATTATTTCGTAGTAGTTGTCATATTATCCATAATTACTATGGAGGAATTACTAAAGAATGAATTTTTTATTTCTATTTTTGCAAAAATATTAAAATATTTGAGATTAATTTCACTTAGGAACTTTCTTATTTTTATTTTTATAGTTTCTATGGCTTTAGTAAATGTGAGCTTTAAATTTAATTTAAATAAACTTCAAAATTCCTATACCCATGAGTTTTCAGAATTTATAAAAAGTTTAAATATTAATGAGAAATCAGAGTTCTTGTTTGATACCAATTCAACTAAGATAATAGAACACCCAAGAGAAATAGGATTGTTAAATATCTACTCGGACAAGTACTTTCCTTTTAATTCAAATGCTATAAAAAAATGGGATTTGAGAAAAAAAGATTTCAACAATTTAAAAGAGTGTATAACTAAAACTAAAAATGATAAATGTAATTTTTTTGATAATTCGACTAACGATGTTTATTTTGTATCAACAATGGAAATGTCAAAACTAAATGAATATATAGCTTCGTACAATATTAATAGCAAATATTTTTTTATTTATAAAATCAACTAGATAAATCTAATTTTCACTTTAAAAAATTTTTTTTTAACTATTATAATTGTATAAAAAAGAGTGATGAAATTAAAAAAAAATTTGTTAATTTTAACTCCAATTGCATTTTTGCTATTGTTTTTTTCGTTTAAATGGCGTCAAAAATCTGATATTTCTCTAGATTTTTGGTTAAGGAAAAATTTTCAAAAACCATATGGTTTTGTTGTTAATACTAAGCAAAACTTAAGAAGCTCTCTTTCAACTGTTAAATCAAAGTTCACTAATAAGTCAGAAAAAATTGATGTGAATGACGATTCTAGTTTTGATGAGCAAATTACAAATGAAGATATAAAAACTCATTGGCACACTATCAATAAAAAAACAATTTCTGCATCTAATTTTCTAAGTGACAACTCAGCAAAAGAATCTAAAGGAATTGCTGGAGGATATTTAGTTTTCTATGATGAATCTAATATTATTGCAGCAAATGGAATTGGCGAAATTTTTAAATATAATTTCAAAAAACAAGAGTTTAGTACTATTAATTCAAATTTAAACAAGATTTATCAAAATCAAGAATTCAAAGGCAAAATCATAAAAAATTTATACGGTAAATTTGGTCTTAAAGATATTTATTTTGATAGAACACAGAAAAGATTACTTGCCTCAATGACTCATGAGAACAAGCCTGGTTCAGCTTGTTATGGGATGGCAATTCTAGAAGCAGATTTAGATCCAAAAGATGATATTGATGAGGTAAATGAATTATCTTTCAATATCTTTTTTAAAACAGAACAATGTAACTCGCACTTTAATGGGCATGCAACTGGAGGACGCATAAAAAGAATGAAGGATAAAATTATTTATACTGTAGGAGATTTAGATCACAATATTTATGGAGATAGAAAAATTCCTCAGGATAAAAATAATTCAATTGGGAAAATTATAGCTATTGATAAAAATGGATCCTTCAAGCCTCTATCAATGGGGCATAGAAATCCTCAGGGGCTCGAAATTGTTAAAGATAAGATATTTATAACCGAGCATGGACCTACAGGAGGAGATGAAATTAACCTGATTGATCCTAAGAGTGAATTAAAGCATTATGGATGGCCATATTATGTTTATGGTTTTGGGTATCCAAATGTCGATAAATTTAGATACCCGCATAAAGGTATTTATGAAAAACCAATTTTTTATTTCAGTCCTTCCATCGCTACAAGTGAGATTGTATTTTATGACAAAGATTATTTTCAAAGATGGAAAAATAAATTCATTTTGGCTAGTCTGAAAACTAAATCAATTTGGCTTTTGGATTATGATTTTACGACTAATAAAATAATGTCTAAAGAACAAATTCCTCTTGATCATAGGATAAGGGATATAGCTATATCTTCCTCTGGAGAAATTGCTATTACCACAGATGACCAAAAAATTTTAATGTTAACTAAATCAAATAATGAAAATTTTTTATTACCGGATAAAATTAAGTTTCAATAGACTTCAATAAAATTATTTTAGAAAATAATATTTATCTTTTGATAATATTTATTATTTATCTTATAATCTTTTTAATTAGAGCGTTTTAATAATTTCAATGAGCAAATTAGATACAACAATTTTAATACCTGCAAGAATGGAAAGTTCTAGATTCCCAGGTAAACCTCTTGCACCTATAGAGGGCATTCCAATGGTTGTTTATTGCGCAAAAAATGCAATTGCGACTGGATTAAAAACCATAGTTTGTACTGACTCAAAAGAAATAAAATCAGTATGTGAGCTTTATGATGTAGAAGCGATAATAACCTCTAAGTGTGATACTGGTACTGACAGAATTGCCCTCGCTATGAATTCCATAGATTCAGATTTTGTAATAAATTTACAGGGTGATGAACCACTTATAGATACAAAATCTTTAAATTATTTAATAGATTATATGGAAATTTTAAAAAGTGAAAAAAACTTGATAATTGCAGGTGTCAGTAAAATTATGTCTGATCAAGCATTTGACTCAAACAATGTAAAGTGCGCAATAATTTCTAAAAACTCTAATATTCAGTATTTGTCAAGGAAGCCTTTGTTAAATAGTAAAGATAAAGATAGTTCACCTTATTTTAAACAATTAGGACTTTATGCGATGTCAAAAGAAACTTTGGCTAATTTTCATTCTTTGGAACAGAGCAAATTAGAATTAGCTGAAAATGTTGAATTGCTAAGATGGCTAGACAACGAGAACATATTAAAAGGTTGTATTATGGATTGTGAGTCTATATCAGTTGATACTCCAGAAGACTTAGTAAAAGTTATAGAAAAATTAAATTTATAAAATTTGAAGAAAATAAAAACAGTTTTATTTGATCTAGATGGTGTACTTATTGATTCATTACCTACAATGGTACTAGCCTGGGAATCAGTAAGAAAAAATTTTAATGTAGAATCTTCTTTTGAAGATTTTTCCAAATATATTGGAATTCCTTTTAGAGAAATTTTGAAAAATCTTCTTATTGATCAAAAATATTTTAAAGATGTTGAAGAGCATTATTCTTGTAAAGCGAGAGAATATAAAAATAGAATAAAACTTAATTCTGAAGCTAAAAATATTTTAAATTGGCTTGATAAAAAAAATATTTCAACAGGTATTGTTACCTCAAAGGAAATGAAAAGAACCTATGAGCTGGTAGAAATGTTTAACTTAAATCTTTCAATAATAGTCACTCCCGAATTAACCAAGAGGGGCAAACCTTACCCTGATCCAATTTTTTATGCCACAAATTTGTTATCTATAGAATTAAATGAGACCTTATTTATTGGCGATATGATTTCTGATATGAATTCAGCTAAAAATGCAGGTTGTTATTTCCTTTTTTATACTCTTGGTTATGAAAAGGTGAAAAATGTTAATTATGGAGGAAGTATAACTTCTCTTGACCAAATAAAAGAATTTATATCTTATTTATAAAATTAAGAATTTTAGTAAATTAATTAAAATTGAAAGTAAATGAATGAAGATTGATTATTAATAAATATAATCGCAAAAGCCAAAAGAAAAGAGCTTGATAATAATCTTACAGTTATTGATTTATATAAATAATCAAACTTTCTGATATTGAATATGAAACCTGAAAAAAGACATAAGAAAGAGAAAGCAAAAACTAGAATATAATAATTATTTTCTAAATTAAGTTCAAAACTATTAAATAAATAAAATTTTCTGAAGAGATGATTTGCTTGTTCCCAGCTAGAAGAGCGAAAGTAAATCCAGCTAGACATAATGCTAATTAGCGAAAGTATCCAAGAAAACAATGAATTTATTCCTGCATAATTATATTTATCTAAAATTGATTTGTATATTCTATGGATGAATATAAAAATACTATTTAATGCTCCCCATATTGCAAATCGCCAAGAAGCGCCATGCCATAAACCCATAATTGTCCAAGTTAATAATAGAGGAAATAAAGAAAATAAATAATTGGGTATTTTAATTTTTAAAAATGTATATAAGTAGTCTTTAACCCACGAAGATAAAGAAATATGCCATTTCCGCCAGAATTCGGTAACTGATTTTGAGTTATAGGGGAATTTAAAGTTCTCACTAATAGGTAACCCTATGATTTCTGATATACCTATTGCCATGTGAGAATAGGCACTAAAATCAAAATATATTTGTAATCCAAATCCAAATGCCATTGTAATAGAATCAATTGAACTGTATAAAAGATAATCTCCATCAAAAGCCCTATCATTAAAAAAGGCTAACTGATCTGCTAGGCATAATTTTAAAAAAAGCCCATAACAAATTCTTGTAAAACCAGAATTTCTTAAGTTTACTTTTTTAGATAATAAAGGTTTGCCTTTATTATCAAAAAATTGATTTGGTCTTAATATTGGTCCTGCTACTAACTGAGGAAAATAACAAACGAATAGCAAATAATCTAAAAAATTTGGTTTGAAAAATATTTTTTTCTTAAAAGAATCAATCGTAAATGATAGCGTTTGAAAAGTATAAAAACTTATTCCTGCGGGTAACAAGAGATTATTACTTTTTAATATTCCAAATGAATTAAGTTTAAATGTATCTATAAATAAGTCATAGTATTTAAATAAAAATAATAATCCAATATTTATAATTAGACTTAGAGAAAGGTAGAAAATTCTTTGAAATTTACTCAATCTATAATCAGTTATTAAAATTCTAGAAATTATAAAATCAGAAAAAGCACTTATTAATAAAGGAATAATAAACCAAGGAATATCAAATCCATAAAATACTATTGAAAATATTAGTAAAAATATTTTTGCAAATTTAAATCTATAAATTTTAAAAAGTGGATAAAAGGAAAAAATCAGAGGTAAAAAGATTAATAATGATGGTAATGAGTGGAAAAACATTTTAATTTTTTATCAAAAGCGAATTAAAATATGAACTAAGTCTTTTGTGACCTTCATATTTAAAATGCATAAAATCTAAATTGGTTTTTTTTCTTTTAAATGATATATTTTGGTCTCCCCCCCATTCATTTGAAGGAATCAAATTTTCAAGATTTTTAAATATACAATTTTGGCTTCTACATATTTCTTCAATTCTTTTTTTGAATGAATTATATTCATCTATATAATAAGGAAATGGCAAATTGCTATTAGCATTTAATACTGGTGCGATATAAAAATAATTTTTAAATTTAGGACTTTGTCTTTCTTCTAAAATAAGCTTCAATTTTTCAATATTTTTTTCATATGAAATTTTATTTAACTTTCTTTTGGTAGAGGAATCTATATTAAAAGCAAAATTTCTAATTTTATAAATAAATAATTTAAGATCGATATTTATTTGATTTAATTCTTCAAATACTTGAAAATAATTTTTGATTTTTTTTGATAAATTTTTAACATTTCCTGCAGAAATATTTTGATTATTATCTTTATTATTTAATTCCTTTGTATAGTTTATATTACAAAGTTCAGATGCATAAGGTTGGACCTCTTCTCTAATATTGTGGTCGCTAAAATCGTCAAAAATTAATGGTAAAAATAATTTACTTGGCTCGAATCCACATTTTTTTAAATTACTCAAAATAAATTCATATTCTACTATATTCACATTAGGCAGCCAAATTGATTTAATTTTAATTTTTTTCTCTTTAAAGTATTCGTTAGAAGATAATATTTCTGGATATGTTATTTCTCCTTTTGAATAGTTATTGATAGCTCCCAATTGAGAATTCCCAAGAAATAAAATAGTATTTTTTGAAGAAAGGATTTTTTTTTCACAATCTAATGTTTCAAGTCCAGTTCTGCAAAGTACTTTGTTATTACTTTGTGGGCTTGCACCAACAAATCCATCTTTTCCACTAAATATTTCTAAAGAGAATTTTATGAGAAAAATAAAAATAAGTGAGGATAAGATTGTAAAAGGGATATAAAAAATCTCTATTTTATCTACTTTGTTAGTTATTTTTTTTTTAAGCAAATTAGCCATTATCTTTTTAATATTTTCAATAAAAAAAATTATTCTTTGAATTTTTGATTTTGCTATAAATTATGTAATTCAAACTCTTTTAAATTTTCACTATAAGTATTATGACTTTCGTATCTTGATATAGTTTTGGATTTGTGCTCTTTTAATATTTTATCTATTTTTCTTAATTTATCATTATCTTCTTTTTCTTTATATTCAATCGATAAATTAAGAATCTTAATTAATACTTCTGTGTATCTAGTTCTCATAATGTCATGATTGAAAAAATGTTGATCTCTATTTTCTCGTGATACTTTTGGATTGATATTTTGTAAATCATTATTTTTGTCTTTAACAAGAATATTTACACCATTCCACCAACCATCGATAGCTATTTTTTTCTCATTGCTACTTAAATTGGCGGGATGTGCTTTTGTGTAGGCTTGGCATATCATTTTAAAATCAGATTCTGATGCAAGAAAATCTTTAGTAGCTTGTCGAACATGAGCATAGTTTGCATCATCAATAATAATCACACATTCATCAGAGAGAAATCTTTTAATTTTTAGAAGTGATATTAGTTGACTTCTGTAATCAGGAGCGCCATCAATAAAGAAAACTCCGACTTTTTTCCCTTTAAGTAAATTTTCGAAATTATCTAAAGCATCTTCAAAATCCATATCTATCAATTTCACATTATTAATATCTAATTTATTTATTCTTTCCTCGACTATTTTTTTATTATTCCCATCTTTATTAAATAATGAAAAATTATCTATTCCTATACACATTGCATTTTTATTAAAATTAGCGTTACTTAATAAGGTCAATCCTTGAAAAACCCCGATCTCTAAATAAATATCATTTTTACCAACTAATTCCTTAGTAAAAAGTTGTAATGCAGTACATAACTTTTTACCGGAATAACCTGTTAAAATTTTATTTTCGCATTTAATTGTTTCTTTGCAATATTCAATATCTGAACATATTCTTATACATTTTTCTATATACTTATCCAAAATTAAACTTATAAAAATAGATCAACAATAATAATAGCATTAGACTTTATTAGTGATTTGCAATATTAAATAAAGTAAATCTAAAAAATTTTATCAGGAAAATGATCTATAACTTTTTTAAAACTTCCTCATATTTTCTACTGATAACATCTAATGAAGCAAAATGTTTAAAATATTTTTGGCAATTTAGGCCAATTTCTTTAGCAATAATAGGATTGTTTTTTATGAAAATTATCCAGTTAGCAATTTCTTTATAATTATTATTGTTAACCCATTTGCCCAGCTCAAATTCTTCAATAAGGGTTTTTAAATATGAATTTTCGGAACTAATTGTACATACAGGTGTTCCACATGCAAGGTGGCCATACAATTTAGAAGGTGCAACTAAATCTGTAGCTTCTTTTTTTAAAGAAACTATTGCTAAATCTGCAGAAGAAAGAGAAAAAACCAGATTATTTTTCTCTTGATATGGTAAAAAAATGCAATTTTCCAGAGACCATTTTTGTTTTAATCCCTTTAAGGTATTATGTTGAGCTCCATTGCCTATAAATAAAAAGACAATCTTACTGTCTTCCTTTAAGAAATTAGCGACTTTAAATATAGTTATTAAATCATGACATCTTCCCTGGTTCCCCGAATAAAGCACAATAAATTTATTTGTTAAATTATTTGATTTTATAAATTTATTTTTATCTTTTTCAACGGGATATATTTTTTTACTATTTACCCAACTTGATAATACACTAATTTTTTTATTAAGACCATTTAATTTTGCATTGATAGTATTTTTCATATTGTCGCTCAATACAATTATTTCATTTGCATTTTTATAACTTAATTTATTTAATCTTTCCCATATTTTTATAAATAAATTATTTTTATTTGTATAACCTAATTTATAAATTAAATCAGGATAAATGTCATAGACTATGATTATATATGGGATATTCTTAAAGTAATGTATTATATTTGAAAATATTAATTGGAATGGTGGAGCGGTTGTAAAGCAAAGTATATCAGGACTATTTTTTGAAAATATCAATCTATAAGTAAAGGATATACAAAATAGTAAACTATTAATATATTTGCTAAATTTAATATTTTTATTAAAGCGTTTAAATCCTATTCTAAATATCTTTCTATTTTCTTTTCTTTTTTTTTGATTAGAAATTTCTTGACTATTTTTAGATGTAATTACATTAATTGAATATCCTTTTTTTGATAAATTGAGTGTTAATTCATCTAATAACTGGCCAGTCGCAGCAAAGTCAGGCGGGAAATATTCAATTACAAAATCTATTCTCTTTTTTTTTATACTAAAAATCATTGTTAAAAAATTTAGAATTTATATTTATAATTAAATATTGTTAAATAAGAAATATCATTTTCTCATAATTATGAAATCTTCCATAACCAATATATCCATTTTTGTCCTTAGAAAACAGTTTATCGCTTCTGTTGGGTTATGGACAATTGGTTCATTTTCGTTGAAAGAAGTATTTAATAATATAGGTACTTTTGTAAGTTCATAAAAAGCTTTGATTAATTTATAGTATTTATAATTAATTCCTTTCTCCACAGTTTGAAGTCTACCAGTTCCATCAACGTGAGTAACCGCTGGAATTAAAGATCTTTTATCCTCTTTAATTTTATAAACCTGCATCATATATGGTACTTCGCTGTCTTCTTCAAACCATTCAGTTACATATTCTCGTAATATCGAAGGAGCAAATGGTCTAAAGGATTCCCTTTTTTTTATTTTCAAATTTAATATATCTTTTATATCAGTTCTCCTTGGATCGCACAAAATAGATCTATTTCCTAATGCTCTTGGACCCCATTCCATTTTTCCTTGAAACCAGCCAATTACTAACCCTTCTGAAATTTTATTAGCTAATAAAGAAAAGAAAGCTTCTTCATCTGGTATCTTAATGTCACCAATTTTGGAAATTGAGCAATTTTGAGTTCTTAAGTTCTTTTTTATATCTTTTTCTCTTAAAAGGTTTTCTATGAAACTGTTTGAGAAAGATGGGCCAAGATATGCCCCACCCATTGGTACGCATCTTTTTTCTTGTATTTTATGCCAAACTTCGTAAGCAGAACCTAGTGCACCACCTGCATCTCCTGGAGCAGGATGAACATAGATTTTTTTAAAAGGCGTAAATTTTTTTATCTTCCCATTTGCAACTGAGTTTGCACCACATCCTCCAGCTATACAGAGGTTTTCGACTTTATAAATACTATAAATGTAATTAAGCAAGTTAAAAAGTGCTTTTTCATAAATTAGTTGAGCAGAATGAGCTATGTCCTTATGTTTTTTTTGAATTTTATCTTTACTTTTTCTAGGGTTACCCAATAAATCTTTTAATTTATTGCTGAAAAGATTATCAATTACAGGAATGCACTCACTCCATTGATGATTAATCTTTTCAGTTGCATGTAAAAAATATCTTTGATTAAGATAAAATTTGCCAAATTTGTCGAATTTAATAATCTCATTCATTTCCTTTTGATATTTGTCCTCTCCATAAGGGGCAAGACCCATTACTTTATATTCATCACCATAATTAGGAAACCCTAGAAATTGAGTAATTGCTGAATAAAAAATTCCAAGAGAATCAGGAAAGTATATTTTTTCATCAATGGAAAGATTATTATTAAACCCTAAACCCCAAGCAGAACTCGCGAAGTCACCAAAACCATCAACTGACAATACTACTGATTCTTTGAAATTTGAAGCGTAAAAAGCTGAGCTTAAGTGAGATTTATGATGTTCGATAAAATGGAATTTACCAGTAAATTTTTCATCAGGAAAGTATTTAATAAATAAATCTTTTAAATTTACTCGTTGACTTTTGTTTTTAATTCTTTGCGCTATGAATGTTGGATTAGGTTTATTCTTTAAACTATAAATTACTTTACGAATAAAATTTGCCCTAGGACTACAGTTAATTGATATGTGGTCAATATTATTTAGGTTTATATTATTTTCTTTAAGACAGTGTTGTATCGATTTTATGGGAAATCCAGCCCAATGTTTTTTTCTATTAAATCTCTCTTCCTCAGCAGCAAAAAGTATTTTACCATCTTCTAATAGTGCAGCTGAAGAATCTGCGTGAAAAGAATTTATACCTAATATATAAGTCAACTGTTAAAACATTAATTAAAAAATTATAACATTTGCTTTTTTTAATTCTGATATTTATTATTTTCATTTTCAAAAACTCTTAACAAATATTTTTCTAACTGATTAGTGGAACTTTCTTTTTTAGATTTAAATTTTTCTTCAAAATACTGCCATTTCTTAATACTCACTTTTAGGTATTTAGGATCCATGACAAGTATAACTTTACCTTTTTCTTCTAAACATTGGGCTATCTCAATTTGATGATCATCAATAATCTCATTATATTTTTTAAGTCTAGGTACTACTAAAGGAAGCTTGCCAGCATTTATAGCATTAAGCATAGTGCCAGCCCCTGCATGAGTAATGACTAATTTTGAATTCTTGATTGTTTTTTGAAAAAATTTATTATCTAAAAAATCATATACTTCAAAAGTGTTCGAAGAAAAACTTGTTACGCCTTTCTGAATTATGATGGGCTTTGGCAAGATTTCTTGAATTTTGGGAATCTGAACTAAAAGTCTATGAAAACTCTGTTTGCTATTTCCTACTGAAACAAAAGTACTCATAGTAAAGTGCCAACATAGTTACCTTTAGGAAAATATTTTTCTAAGCTTTCCCATTGATAAAGAAAATGATCTGCTAACTTATACATTATTCTCCCTGTTAATGATGGAATTGAAACTCTGCTTATAGATTCAATATATATAATGTTGCATTGAAAGAAGAATTTACTAATAAGTGCAAAAGGGACGATTGGACCTGCACCTGTGCTAAGCAAAAAATTTGGTTTTTCTTTCCATAGTATCCAGAATGCCTCAAATAAATTAATAATAAAATTTATGTCCCTTTCAGAATGCTTAATAAAATAAATTTTATCTTTCTCATTTGAGATATCTAATTTTTGATTAATTACAAAAAAATGCTCATATTTTTTATAAATATTTTCTAAACAGCGTACTTCAGTAAGATGACCCCCACAAGAAGAGACAATGCAAATTTTCATAAGGATTTATTCACTTTTTATAGTTTAATTTAATATAGCTTATGAACTTTTTAAAATTTTCTATATTTAAATTTTTAATTAATGATTACTATATAAAAGAAATATTTTTTTTAATAAGTTAAAATAATTATAAAGCTAGATTTATATTCATATTATTCTTAAAATTATTATGCAGCAGAAACAATACAGAAATAATTACCAACAAATAGAATTAATCACATATTTTTTGTCAATAGTTATACTTTCCCTCTGGTGCTTTATTCCAGCTTTTGTAACTGCACGTACTGGTATTAAATTACAAGGTTTATTTTCGCTGGAATACTACGATGATGCTATATTCTTTGCATTAAAAATGTTAGGAGTATATTCATTAATATTTTTCTCTTATTATTTATTAAATAGAAAGAATTATATAAATAATATTAAAAATAGATTCCTTTCTAACAGATCAAACTCTAAGACAGATAATTTAGTAATTTTATACATAGTATGTTCAATTATTTTATTATTTACTCTAGATCTAGACGCTATATTAAATTCGTCTATGAGACATGTATCTTCACCTATATTACTTAATATTCAACTTGTTTTCTTATACATTTATTTTAGGTTAATAATAAAAAAAGAAAGAAACATTTATGACTCTATATTCAGTAGTTTAGTTTGCATAACATATTTAATATACCCAATTGCTAATTCAAGTAGAGCGGTTATCTTACCATTTGCGATTAATATCCTAATTATCCTATCAACGAACAGGTCAAAATTTAGATTAATTCCGAATGTATTACTAACCGCAACTTTCTTATCTTCTTCTCTTATAACAAGGGGAGATTTAGGAATTGGTAATTTTTTTAATGTTATTTTTAATTCAAACTTGGATGAACTTTCTTATGCAGTAATTTCAACTTTATTAGGTGTAGGACAAGTATCAGTTGCATTGGATTATTTCTCTATTAATCCGACTTACGATTTCTTTCTTTTTTTATTGTATTTGTCTCCTTTGCCATCTGGATATCTTCCAGAGGGAATAAGAAAAATCAATTTTAGTACTATTTTAGATATATCATATGTTGGCATAAATACTGATATTATTTCAGAGTGGGTTTTCTTTTTTGGCAAAACCGGTTGGTTATATGGTGGTATATTTTTTGCTCTACTTGTTATAATTCCCTTTGAATTAATCAAAAGAGGACATATTAAGAATTTTGCTCAAAGATTAGGTTTTCAAATAAGCATATTATATTTTTTCGGAGCAGGATATTCTATGCAATTAAGAGCTGCAAGTAGATTCTTTTACTATATGATTTTTATAACATTTATCTTTAATTTTCTGGAAAAAAAACAAAAATTAAATAACAGCTTTAAAATAAATTCTTAAAGTTCAGTATTTAATATAATTTGTAAAAGTATTAAGTATTTCTTCTTCGAAAAATTTATAGTAATCTCTTGGTTCTTTATCACCATGAGTAGAAAAAATATAATTGCTACCAACCATAGAGGAATTTTCTTTTGAAAAATCTATACCAATTGTTCCTATATTAACCACCCCCTTTTTGATTAATAATGTCACTAATGTAAAAAAAGATGAGTGTGGCATTAATCCTAAATTAAAGGAAGTATTTTTTTTGCTTAACCAACTTATTAATTCTTCTCTTGTCGCAATTTTTACTCTTAATATTGGCAAAGTGATATTAAAGGTTTTAGATCTATATTTAACTAATTCAAAAGTTGGCCAAATTAATGAGAAATTTTTTCTAAGACCTAATTTTAGAAGCTTATACGCGTTATATGTCTGTTGTGGAATTAAAATAGTTTTGTATTGAAAATCTAAATTATTTTTATTGATTTTATAAATTACATCAGTATCACAAGAGAAAAGGTAAATGTTTTTTAAATCAAATTTAGAGAGATATTCGATTGCATAATTTATAGCGAATATGTAATCATAATTATAAATAATTTTCGATGAAATCCTTTTTAAGGATGGCCCCGAACCTACTATAAGAATTCTTTTATTTCTAAATAATTCGAACTCATCATCAATCGAATTAGATTTTGGAAAGTTAAATAAATTTAAACCGAATGTTAAATATATATTTATAAAGTTTATTATTTTTGAACTTAATAGTGTTAATTTCATTATTTAGGAATAACTTCAAAAGTTATAAGTTTGATGATTTATTTAAGATGATTTATTTAAAAAGAATTTTTCTACCATAATAAATTGAAACTCTTATTAATTCAAAGAACCCAAACTTATAATATGATAAGCTTAAAAAACATATCAAGAAATCTTGTAGATGGACAACAAAAGCGATTTTATTGATAATTATGAAGAATCAGATATTGCAACTAATGAAAATCAAAATAAAAAAACTTTAATTAGAAAATTATCCAAAAACTTTAAATTAATTTTTTCATTTGGGAGTATTTTATCAATATTTTCAATATTTTATGCTTCAAACGTAAAAGAATTATGGGAAGGACAACTACAAATTGTCTTATCAGAAAACTCTAGCTCAACTTTTCAGTTACCTTTAAGTTTCAATTCTGGCAGTACATCAGCACCAAAGTCTTTCTCTTCATTTTTTGGCGGAATCGGAGCAGGAGGGAAAAAACTTAGAACAGAAGTTGAGATATTAAAAAGTCCTTCTGTTTTATTACCAATTTATAATTATTTGATGGATTCAAAAGAAGAATCTGACCGAGATACATTCAAATTATGGAGGGAAAAATATTTCGCTATAAAATTATTGAGAAACACTTCTGTTTTGAATATTTATCTGCAGGACCATGATAAAGATTTGATTTTACCTGCATTGGAAAAAATTTCAGATACTTATAAGGCCTACTCAAGTAGAGATACAAAAAAAAGACTTGAAAGAGGTAAAAGTTTTTTAGATGATCAAATCAAAGTTTTTAAAGTAAAATCTTCAAATTCTCAAAGGGAAATACAGGAGTTTGCGATGAAATATGACTTAAATTATAAATTTAATGTTGGCTCCTCTGGTATGTCTGGAGTTCCTGCCAGCCTAGCTGCTATAAATATCGATCAAGTGGGTCTTTCTTCTCCATTAAGCTCTGCAGGAAATTATGGTGGTGTAGATATTGAAAAAACAAGAGTTGAGGCCTCAAATAGATTAAGAATGATTGAGGAATATCTCCAGATAATTGAAAGTGAAAACTTTGATATAGAAGAAATAGTTACCTTCTCACAATATGTATATGAAACATTAGGTGCAGATTTCCCAAAACCTGTTTATGAAGATATTGAAAGATTAAGCCAGTTGATGAACTTATATGAAACAAAATTTAAAAATAATGATTTCAAAATAAAAAAAATAGCTTTAGAATTGGATATATCTAGAGATAATCTAAAAACAAGAACAGTAAATGCTTTAAAAACTTTAAAAAGTATAGATTTAGCTGTAAAGAATGCTGCGACGCGGCCTAAAGGGGTATTGATAAAATATAAAGAGTTACTTGTAAATGCCAATAATGATGCTAATACACTTAATGAACTTCGTTCTCAAAGAAGATCAATAGACTTTGAATTGGCAAAAGGACAAGTGCCATGGCAATTAATCACAAATCCAACATTATTATCCTATCCTGTTGCTCCTAATAAGAATAAAATTATTTTTCTTGGAGTTATTACAAGTTTTGTTGGCCTTGCTGCCCTATCACTTTTAAAAGAAAAATATTTAGGATTTACATTTTCTGATTCAGATATTTCTCAGAATATTAATGTTAAAGTTTTATCTCATATTTCCTTAGAAAGTGAAAATGATCTTGAAAATACACTAGCTAATCTAAGTGATAGATTTAGTTTGAAAAATAAAGATAATGGTGTAGCCTTTCTTTTGGTAGGTGAATTTAAAGAAGAATTAATTAAAATCCTAAAGGAAAAAGTTAGTCAAAAATTTGATAAAGCCTTAGTAATTTCTAATGAAGAATATTTTGATGAAAATATTTTTGTAAATAAATTCTTGATTTCTTATGTTTCGGTTACCAAGTTTTCACAATTAGCAAGAGTGAAAAATGATTTAATATTGAAAGACAATAAACCTAAAGGAATAATAATTCTAGATCCATACCTATCATGAAATCAACCTCGTTAGGACCTCTTCTGAAATCTTTTGGATTGATATTAATTTCTTTAATTTTTTCATTTAATAAATCAATCTTAATAGCTGATGAATTAAATAAAAAAAAATTTGCTCAAGAAGATATTGGTGGGCAATTAAATTTAAATTATTTAAAAAATATTCCAAGAAGTGAATATATATTAGGTCCAGGAGATTACCTAACTTTAGTAATTGCTGATGATATACCTGAGTTTATTATTAAAACATCAATAGATGGAATGGGAACAATTGAACTTCCTAGATTAGGAAGAGTTTTTGTGCAAGGACTTACTAAAAATGAATTAGTTGATTTGTTAAATGAAAGTTATGAACAATATATTAATTTTCCAGATGTTGCTATCACAATAGATAACTTTAGACCAATGAGAATATTTATTGATGGGGAAGTTAATTCCCCAGGTCTTTACACAATTGCGGGAGTAAAGAAAGTGGGAGTTGCAACAAAAAACGAAATAAATTCTTTAACAATTGATAGACAAAAAAGTAGTACCAGTTTTTCCGAACAAAATAAGATAGCTACAGATAAATTTTTGTCTACTAATTCTTTAAGTGAATCATACCTTTTCCCTACGGTATATGATTTAATTCAAGTAGCTGGCGGTGTTAAGAATAATGCTGATTTATCTAATATAGAAATAAAAAGAATAGATACGATTAGTAATGGAGGAGGTAAAGTTAAGACAAATATTAACTTACTAGGGTCTATAAAAGGCAATCAAAATAATCAAAATATTAGAATCTTTGATGGGGATATTATTTTTGTTAGTGAATCTGATATTTCATCTATGACACAGATTAGTGATTTAATAAAAAGTAACCTTAATCCAAAATTTATAAATATCTATTTATCAGGTAAGGCAATTCAACCTGGATTGAAACTTGTACCAAATTATTCATCTGCATCGGATTTGCTTGAAATGTTCCCTCAGAAAACTTTAAAGGGTTCTATGTTCCTTTATAGATCAAACATTGATGGTACTACTGAGAAACGTAGGATTAAAATATCTAAGACAAATCCTAAAGGTTCTTTTAATAATCCATTTCTAAAAGATGGAGATATTGTAAGAGTAGGGAATAACAAATTTAGTGTAGCAGCAGAAATTATAAGTGAATTAACTAATCCAATGACTGGAATATATTCGACGTATAGAGTTATTAAATTATTTGATTAAAAATTAGTCGCCATAAATAGACTCAAATTTTTTTAATGCTTTTTTCTCGCTATGAAATTTTTGAATATATTTTTGTGCTTTCTCTCTAATTAATTCGCCATTTATAGATTTCTTTATTAGTAACGATTTAATAATTTCATAAAAAATATTTAAATCAAAACTTGCTTCTATTATTGCGCCATATTCTGAAGCTTTTGATAGCGAACACTCCTTTGAAGCTATCAGAATGGCTGCGGATTGCATTATTTCTAATGCACTCATAGAATTTGACTCATGTTTAGAAGTTAACAAACAACAATCAGAATATTTAATATAAGCAAATTTTTCTTGATTATAAATAGGACCTAGGAATTTTATTTGATTTGAAATATTGAATCTTTTAGCTAACTCTTTTAATTGCTCGTAATAATTTTGGTCGCTTATTGGTCCAATTATATTTAAATTACAATTTATATTTTCTTCATTAAGAAGACTTATAAGTTTGATCTGAAAGTCAATCCTTTTTACAGGATGAATCCTTCCTAGGAAGACAATATTAAATAATTCTTTATTATATTTTGATTTGTAGGCAAAATTATTGTTAATTTTTCTTACCCAATTTGATTGGATAATGTATTTTGACTTTTTGCTTATGTAGTCCACTGTGTCCAATTTTTCTTCCTCAGTCAAGAATTGAAAATAATCAACATCCAAAAAAATGTATTTTATAAACTTTAATAAAAAAAGTTTAAATTTATCATTTTGACAATCTCTCCTTCTAAGCATGCCGTGTGGCGTAATTACAATTTTTTTTCTATTAAACTTACTTATAATTATTAAAAAGAAAACGAATTTACTCCAAAAAGAATGGATATGAACCATATCGTGATCTGTTACAATTTTAAAAATTTTATATATTTTCTTGAATATATTTTTTTTATTTAAATTTTGATTAATAATAAAGAACTTGTTTGAATTGCCAACTATTAATTCTTTATCAATCGTCAAACTTAAAATATTTACTTCATAATTATGTTTTTTTAAAAGATTTATTTGATTAATAATACTTGTGGTTGGACCACCGCATGAATTTTTTAAATCTGGAACGCAAATTAGTATCTTTTTCATGATGTTAGGTCATTAATAATTTTACTTATTGTTAAAGAAAAGGATTCTAAAGAATAATTCGTTATTTTCTTTTTTGAATTTTGACCAAGTAAATACCATTTTGATTTGTATGATCTAGCCTCTTCTAATGCTTTTAGAATTTCATTATTTGAAAAAGGATTGAAACACCATCCATTTGAATCATCACATAATTCTTTTGTTGCGCCACATTGAGTTGATAATATTAAAGGTAAACCTACAGCGCAGGCTTCGTTTATAGATAAACACCAAGTGTCATAATAACTTGGTTGCCAATATAGGGAACTACTTGAAAGGATATCTGGTAATTTGTCATATTCAATATTTCCTAAAAAATTTATTTTTAATCCATATTTCTTCTTATATTTTTTTAATGGATTTTCTAATGGTCCATATCCTATGACATTCCATTCCCATTTTTCATTTTTATATTTTTCTGAAAAAATTCGGAAGCATTTTGCAGCATTTATTAAATTTTTTTCTTCAGATAATCTAGCAGTTGTAATGATGGAATTATTCATGAAATTTTTTTTATTTCTTGAAAAGTGATTATTATCAACTACATCACAACCATAATATATTTTAGAATCATGGACGTTTAATAAATTTAAATACTCCCCTTGAGGTTTACCTGCAGTAAAGAAGATATCAACATTTTTTAAATAAATTGATTTTAAGTATTCTTTTAGTGGGAGTATCTTTTTGCCAATATGATGACTATCACTTACTATAACTAATTTTTTATTAAAAAAAATTTTCCAAATTATTTGTATAAAACCTTGCAATCCACCCCATCCACTGATAATCAATATATCAGGATTATTTTTAGATAATAATTTCCAAAGTTTTAATGAACCAAATATGTCTAACTTATCATTTTTACCTTTGGGTGATAACCCTAGATTAAAAATGTTTTGAAAAGTTTTGTCATATCTATTCTCCAATTTATAAATATTAGAACTTTTAAATATCTCAATTGTTTGAAAAAAATATTCTTTATCCAGAATTTTTTGAATACTATTTATTCTTGCTAAATGATAAGGAGTGATTCTATTTAAAGTAAATAAGACTTTTATCATGATTTATTAAGTGTAGATAATATTTTTTTCCAAGAATAATTCCAGGAAAAAAATTTTGTATTTTTCTTTGCATTTTTCTGCATAATTTCTAATTTGTTTTTGTTTTCATATAAGTCAATGAGTAAATTTGATAAATCTTCTATGATCTTATCTTCTTCATGATTATTGAGTAATATTGAGGATGAATTATTTAAATGTTCTGATATTCCTCCTACGTCCACTGCGATCGAAGGCAATCCTAGATATGCAAACTCTCGGAGAGACATCCCACCAGCCTCTGCCCTAGAAAGTAATAAACCCAAATCAGAGTTTTTAATTATATTTATAAATTTTTTTACTTCTGTTTCTTTATTAATAAAACCATATTCTGTTACGTTAGAAAAATTTTTAAAACTTTTTAATTTTGGGTCATTTTTTATAAATCCTCCAATAATATATAACTCACATATCTTTTTGTTTTTATTACATATTTCCATCGCTTTTAAAATACGATCTAAACCTTTTCTATGCAATTCTTTACCAACAAATACTAATTTTAAAAAATTTTTTTTGTTTTTATTTGAGTTTAACTTAGTTATTTTAGGAAGATTTGCTCCAGGAACTATACAAGTAACTTTTGAAGGTTGAATTAAATAATTTTTGATTATATCTTGTCTTGCATATTCAGAGTGAGTAAATATATGACAGCTTTTATGATAATTATCAATTTCCCTTTTTTTTATGGATTTACAGTATTTTTTACTCATGAATTTTGGTTTCCCATAATCATGAAAGAATTGATTTAGAGTAATATCTATATAAAAATATTTTTCGATTTTGGGATCATTAACTATAAATTCAGGCAAGATTGGGAAAAAACTTATTAATTTATTATTTTTTAAACGAATATATTTTTCTGCCCAAAGTATATTAAGACAACGTTCTGAATATTGAAATCCTCCAAGATTTCTCTGGAAAAATAAACTATAAAAATTCCAAAGAATCTTGTTAAATTTATATCTGAAAGTATTTGTATCTAAATTCAATCCGTATATATTTTTGTATATTTCTCTAAGACTTCTTAAGCTATAAAAACCAGTGCCGCTCCAACTATTACAGCAGTTTATATTGCCAAAAATAGCAAGGTAAATGTCTTTTTTATATTTCATTTATTGTTCAATAAAGTAAGAATTAAATACTGACTTTTTATTAGCTTTTAAAGTGTTAAAATCTCCTTGCTCGCAAATATATCCATTTTTAAGGACAAAAATATTATCGACATTTTTTATGGTAGATAATCTATGAGCAATTATTATTATTGTCATTTTACCCTTTAATGATTCTATACTTTTTTTAATTTCACTTTCACTCTTTGAATCTAAGGAACTTGTAGCCTCATCTAAAATTAGTAATAGTGGTTCTCTATAAAGTTCTCTTGCAATACCAATACGTTGTTTTTGACCGCCTGATAATTTTATTCCTTTCTCGCCAATTGAGGTGTGATATCCATCCTTTAATTCAGAAATAAAATCATGAATATTAGCTGACTTAGCACTCTTTATAATTTTTCTCATTAGTTTTGAATTATTTTGAGTTCTGTCAATGTTTGTCATTGAAATATTGCTAGCGATGCTCTCATTAAAAAGATTCATATCTTGGGTTACATAACCGATTTTGTTCCTCCAACTACTTTTATCTATTTCTTTACCATTTTTATTATCAATAAAAATTGATCCATTTATTGGATCTAAACATAAAGTTATAATATCAACTAGCGTTGATTTACCTGCGCCTGAATCACCTACTATAGCAATCGAGGTGTTTGCATCAATCAGCATACTTAAATTATTTAGAATTTTCTTCTGTTCATTTTTATATTTAAAATTTATAGAATCTAATTCTATTTTTTTCTTTAGAGAATTAAACTTATAACCCCCTATACTCTCCTGATTTAATCTATACTTTTCTAGTTCATTATCAACAATTTCTATACTTCCAATGTATTCAAGAGTATTTGCCCACCAGCCTTGGATACTTAAAATACCATTAGTGGCTCTATAAAAAAGAAGAATAGCTACTAGTATTGAAGTTACTTCTTTTTCTCTAATTATTAATTGAGTAAACACAATTAATAAAACAAATAAAACAGAGATTGGTTCTTTTATTGAAACAATAAAAGCCTGCGCTAAAGAAGCATTTATCTGATAAGTTACCAGCTTTGAAGTAGATGCCTTGATTTTAGATTTTGTATAATTTTCTTGATTAGTAGACCTTAGATACTTTAAAGACTGTATAGCTTGTATGAGAAACTTTGATAAATTTCCATTTTCGTAACTTATTTTCCTGGATTGGTTTCTTATGTAGGTATTCGTTTTATTGAAAATTAAAGTTATAAATAATCCAGTTAGTAAAGATAGAATAAAGAAATTTAAATTAATTAAAGCAGCTGTTAATAAATAGACAGAAACTATAATAAATTGTGATCCAGTCTGTATAAAAAACTTTAAAGCTTCTAATGTCCTGTTTGTTTGTTCATTAATAACATTAAGTATATTTCCTGTATCTTCCTCTATGAAATTTATATATTTTTGTTTGTTTATGCTGTTGAATGCTGAAATCTTTAAATTATAAAGAAGTCTACTTTTTAAAAAAGCACTTAAAGCTAAAGAACCAAATAAGATAATACCTTTAGCAATAAATGCTAACAAAATAAAAATTAGTATTGATGATATTGAATCATTAAAACCAACAAAAGTTATTATTTTAGTAATTATTGAATTAATTAAATTACCTTCTGTAGATAAATTATTTTCCCCTAATTTACTAATGAAAGGAATTATCATTACAATACCGATGCTTTCAAAAATGCTCGAAATTAGTACTAAAAAATAAATTATAAAAATTCTATTACCTAGGTATTTCTTAAATAAATTAAGAATTTTTAAATAATATTTTATAAATCCAAACATTAAGGCTTTTAATCTACAAATCAATAATATACATTAATACGTCTTATTAATATCTTTATAAAGATTTCTAGTTATTGGTTTAGACACATCATTTTATTATAAAATTAGAAAAAAGAATAAAATTAATGATATGGGTATTGGGGAATATAGTTTCTTATTAATATCTTTTTTTATAATAGTGTTATTCACTTTATTTATAATCGGCCCAATTGACTATTTTGGTAATAAATTAGGCTTTATTGATTATCCAAACTCAAGAAAACAACATTTTAAGCCTAGGTCTAGGATTGGTGGCATGGCTTTGGTATTTGCACTATTGCCAATTACATTAGTTATTCTTTTAGGCAAGTTAAGTCCAATTAATAATGAATTAATACTTTTGATTGCTTGGTCATCTTTTTTGATATATCTAGTAGGACTTTTTGAAGATATTTTTAAATTATCTCCTATCTTAAGATTGATGATGCAAACAACTATATCAATTTACGCATGGTCAAATGGCTTAAGATTACCTAACGAGGTTTTTGTTAGTAATTTCATAAATCCAGAATTTGTTTATTTTCTTAACTTACTTTTTACATGTACTCTTTTAGTAGCTATAACTAATGCAATAAATTGGCTTGATGGTTTAGATGGATTAGCATCAGGAATTTCGTGTATATTTTTTGTTCATATAGGTTTAGTATGCTTTTTTTCAGGATTTAATTATTTAGGAATATCTTCATTTTTTTTAGCGTCTACTACATTTGGATTCTTATTAAAAAATTCTTATCCTTCAATCATTTTAATGGGAGATGGAGGATCATATTTTTTAGGTTTTAGTCTAGCAGCGGTTTCAATTACACTAATAAATTTTACACAAATTTATGACTATTCATTTTCTTTAGGCCAGTTTTTTAAGTATTTTTCTCCAATATTAATTTTTTTATTACCTTCTTTAGATATGTTTTTTGTAATTCTTTCTAGAATTTTTAGTGGAGATTCTCCTTTTCTGCCTGATAGAAGACATTTTCATTACAGGCTTCTGGATTCTGGCTTTAGCTACGAAAATACTATTAAATTGATATATTTTCTTTCCTTTTTTAGCGTATTTTTATGTAGCTTATTATATGATTTCCGAATAAATTTAATTATTACTAATACAATTACTTTAGGGATACTTTATCTAATTGTTAAAATTTTTAATTCAAAAAAAGAGTTATATAAGTTGAAATAATTTATCTATTAATACCTATAGTTTATAGAATTTTTTGTACCAAATTATAAACTTTTTTATTCCATTCTCTATATTAAATTTTGGTTTATAATTTGCCCATTTTTCTAGTTCCCTTATATCTGCACATGTTTCAATCACATCACCTTTTTGCATCGGCATAAAATTCTTAATAGCTTTCATATCTAATTCATTTTCAATTATATTTATAAAATCGAGCAACTTTATCTTTTCTCCTCTTCCAATATTTATTATCTTGTGAGGCGCCCAACTTATAGAAGGATTAGGATTTAATTCATCAAAATCAGAACTTGATTGTGCTGGTTTTTCAACAAGGACGCCTATAATATCTATTACGTCATCTATATATGTAAAATCTCTAGACATATAACCTTCATTAAAAATATTTATTGGTTTTTTTGAGAGTATTGATTTTGTAAATATCATTGGAGCCATATCAGGTCGACCCCATGGACCGTAAACAGTAAAAAATCTTAAACCAGTAGATGGGATACCATATAAATGACTATATGAATGGGCAATAGATTCATTTGCTTTTTTTGTAGCCGCATATAAACTAACTGGATGATTGACGGAATCTTTTTCGGAAAAAGGTATTTTTTTATTCCCTCCGTATACAGAACTGCTACTGGCATATAAGAAATTTTCCACTTCATAAATCCTGCAACACTCTAAGACATTCATAAAACCAACTAAGTTTGAATTTATATATGCTTGTGGGTTCTGGATTGAATATCTTACTCCTGCTTGAGCAGCTAAATTTATTACTATCTTTGGAGAGTTTTCAACAAAAATTTTATTAATACTTTCTAAATCTTCAAGATTAGTTTTGATAAATTTCCAAGAATTATTTATTTTTTTCGATAACTTTTCTAATTCATTTAATCTTGCTTTTTTAAGATCAATACTGTAATAGGAATTTATATTATCAATACCTATTACTCTGTAGTTATTTTTAATTAATCTCTTACATGTATGAAATCCAATAAATCCTGCTGCTCCAGTTACCAAAATTGTTTTTGACATTATTAATATATTTTTTGTGTTTAAATATCTCGAAAAAATTAAATTTTATTTCATAACAATATACAATGAAGTTAGCTATTAAATTTAGTGATAACAGTTATTTTATTCTTTTTTAATGAATAGAGTTTTGGTTACTGGAGGAGCAGGATTTATTGGCTCGCACACCTGTTTAAGCTTAATTCAATCCGGGTATGATATATATATTATTGACTCTTATATAAATAGTTCACCTAAATCTCTTCAAAGGGTAAAAGAGATTTCAGAGAAAAATCAAGTCGATATTTCAGGAAAAATCCATATTTTTAAAGGCGATTTAAGAGATAGGAGTTTTGTTGAGAATATTTTTGAAAATTTAAGATTTCAAGGCAAGCAAATTGATGGTGTTATTCATTTTGCAGGATTAAAATCAGTTTCAGAATCTATAAAAAAACCTCTAGAGTACTGGGATTATAATGTAAAAAGTACTTTAAATTTGCTGCAAGTTATGCAAAAATTTAATTGTAAAACAATTGTATTTAGTAGTAGTGCGACTATTTATGATCAAAATAACGATAATAAAATAAAGGAAAACAATAAAGTTAAACCTATTAATCCATATGGGGAGACAAAACTTGTTATTGAAAAGCTACTTAATGATCTTTTTAATTCTACGAGTGGGTGGAGAATTGCGAATTTAAGATACTTTAATCCTATAGGTGCTCATGATTTAGGATTAATAGGAGAAGATCCAAAGGGAAAACCTAATAATATATTTCCAACTTTAATGCAAGTTGCCCTTGGCAACCTATCTAAAATTAAAATATTTGGAAATGATTGGCCAACAAAGGATGGTACAGCGATAAGAGACTATATTCATGTTATGGACCTCGCAGAGGGGCATATTTTTGCTTACGAATTTTTAAAAGAACATAAACCACAAATAATTAATCTTAATTTAGGAACAGGATTAGGCACAACTGTTTTGGAATTAATAAATATTTTTCAAGAAGAAAACAAAATTAATATTCCATTTGAATTTATTGAAAGAAGAAAAGGTGACTATGGAGTTGTAGTTGCTGATAATTCATTGGCTATTTCACTTTTAAAATGGCAACCAAAAAGAAACTTAAGAGATATGTGCAAGGATGGATGGAATTGGCAAGCAAAAAATCCACTTGGGTATCAATAGTATATAAATTTAATTTTTTATTCTCTTCCGTATTTATCTTGGAATCTTATGATATCATCCTCTCCCAAGTAATCACCGCTTTGAACTTCAATAATTACAAGTGGATTTTCACCTTCATTTGATAATCGATGTGCTGTTTTAATAGGTATAAATGTACTTTGATTTTCATATAAGACAAATTTTCTTTTTTCTATCTCAACATTTGCAATGCCGCTTACCACAATCCAATGTTCAGCTCTATGATTATGCAATTGTAGTGATAATTTAGAACCAGGACTAACTTCTATCCTTTTTACTTGCCAATTTTCACCCTCAGCTATTGACACGTAATACCCCCAAGGTCTGAATATCTTTCTGTGTTTAAGACCCTCTTTGTGTCCAGATTTCTGAAGTTTTTCTACGATTGGTTTTATAAGTTTGGCTTTCTTCTTGGAGGAAATCAAAGTAGCATCTGGAGTTTCAACAATAATGAGATTCTCTAATCCTAAAGATACAAGCAATCTACTTTCACTTCTTATATAACAGTTCTTGGAGTCTTCATCTATTACCTTTCCTTTAAGAAAATTATTCTTGGCGTCTTTTTTTTCATTTCTCCATAATGATTCCCAACTTCCTATATCGCTCCACCCTGCATCTAAAGGTAGAACGGTTCCAAGCTTAGTATTCTCCATAACTGCTATATCTACAGATACATTGGGTGAGTTTCTAAATGTTTCCTCATCAATTCTTGTGAAATCAAGATCTTTTTTACTTTTGAGAATTGACTCTTTGCAGTGCTTTATTATCTTAGGCGAATATTTCTTGATTTCTCCCAAAAAAACTTTAGTCTGGAACATAAATATTCCGCTATTCCAAGTAAAGCTTTTATTTAAACATAGTTTTTTTGCTAAATCTTTATCAGGCTTTTCAATGAAATTCAATATTTTATTTCCTTCTATAACTTCTGTATTAAAAGGCTTTTCACTTTCTATATATCCATAATCAGTCTCAGGGTAAGTTGGCACAATCCCAAATGTAATTAATCTTCCCTCTTTTGCATATTCATAACCCTTTTCAATTACATTCTTATATTTTTCGTTATTCTCAATTTTATGATCAGAAGAAAGTACTAATAAAATTGAATCTTTGTTAGATTTTAATGCATTTAACGCGCCGAGTGTAATTGCAGGGGCTGTATTTCTCCCGACAGGCTCAAGAATTATTGCTTTTGGTTTTATATTGATACTCCGCATTTGTTCAGCTATAAGAAATCTATGTTCTGAATTACAAATTATTATTGGATCATCAATGTTTTTAATACTTGATAGACGAAGTTGTGTTTGTTGTAGAAGTGATTTTTTTTTATCTCCATATAGATCTAAGAATTGCTTCGGAAAACTTTCTCTAGACAAAGGCCATAATCTTGTCCCTTTGCCGCCGCATAAAATTATTGGGATTATTTTCATTGATAATAGAAAGCTCTTACTATTTGATTAAATATTACTAAAATTTTTTTTAATCAATTATGCATTAAAAAAATAAGCAATTTTAATGACAGTATAGAATAATAGTAAGCTAATCTAAATATGAAATCAATATTAATTACTGGTTCAAGTGGATTTATTGGGAAGTATCTTTCTAAATACTTTTTGAATAAAAATTATTTAGTTTATGGTATTAGTAGGTCTTCCCCAAATAATGAGTTAATAAAAAATTTTACTCAATATTTTTCTTCAAAATCATCAGAAAAAGATTTATCTAATTTAATTAATAAATGCAAGCCTGATTACATTTTCCATTGTGCTGGAAGGACTTTAGTTAAGGAATCTTTTAATAA
>MDTE01035876.1_pt1 | contig 58142 bp, 57 predicted proteins | sample 811231 | NCBI WGS metagenome assembly MDTE01 (sample SAMN05326651, study PRJNA326480) | marine metagenome | isolation source: seawater | place: Indian Ocean: Red Sea | collected 2010
AGGCCTGTTTTCACACCATTCTGTTCCAGCTATATCTGACATATGCTCTTTCCAGTTCCAACCAGGTTGAATAGTAACTTTTACCATACTTATTCCATTTAAATTAACTTTCTGGATTGATATTTTTTCAAATTCAATATTTTCATCAGGATTATTAAAGTCACCTTTTGATGCGCCATTCATATTCTCTCCTTTAATTTCTCATTGATAATTACAATTTATCAGAAATATACAAAATTGAGTTCACAAAAATAGACAAACCAAACTAATGGCTTATTATTAATTTATATAAAAAAATAATTTTAGGATTTATTATGAAAATATTATGCGTTTTATACGATGATCCAGTTGATGGCATGCCTAAATCATACCCAATGAATGATCTTCCTCATTTAGACAAATATCCCGACGGCATGACATTGCCAAATCCAAAGAGTATAGATTTTACCCCTGGTGAACTTTTGGGTTGTGTTTCAGGTGAGTTGGGTCTAAGAAAATTTTTAGAAGAAAATGGGCATAGTTTAGTTGTAACATCTGATAAAGATGCTAAAGGATGTGTGGCAGATAAAGAGTTAGTAGATTCAGATATAGTTATTTCTCAACCTTTTTGGCCTTATTATCTAACAAGAGAAAGAATTGAATCTGCAAAAAACTTGAAAATGGCAATAACTGCTGGAATAGGATCTGATCATGTTGATCTGCAAGCAGCCATTGATCACAAAGTTGATGTAGTAGAAGTTACTTATTGTAATTCAAGGTCAGTATCTGAGCATGTTGTAATGATGATTCTTGCTATGGTTAGGGATTATCATAACCAACACAAAATAGTTAATGATGGTGGTTGGCATATAGCAGATGCAGTAAAAAGATCTTATGATGTTGAAGGTATGAACGTTGGTACGATAGCAGCAGGAAGAATTGGATATGATGTATTAAGAAAGATGCACCCTTTTGATGTTCATCTTCATTATAACGATCGGCATAGATTACCTATAGAAAAAGAAAAGGAATTGAACTTAACATATCATGAAACTGTCGAATCTTTAGTCTCTGTATGTGACGTTATAAACATTAGTTGCCCATTGCACTCAGAAACCGAAAATCTTTTTGATGAAGAACTGATTAGCAAATGTAAAAAAGGAGCATATGTAATTAATACAGCAAGAGGAAAAATCGTTAATAGAGAGGCTATGGCTAAGGCATTAGAATCAGGCCATATAAGCGGTTATGCAGGAGATGTTTGGTTTCCTCAACCTGCTCCAAATGATCACATTTGGAGAAAAATGCCAAATCACGGAATGACCCCTCATACTAGTGGAACTTCATTATCTGCGCAATCAAGATATGCAGCTGGTGTCAGAGAAATTCTCGAATGTTTTTTTGATGGAAATCCTATAAGAAATGAATATCTTATTGTTGAAAATGGCGACTTGGCAGGAATGGGGGCACATTCATACTCAAAGGGTAGTGCCACAGGAGGATCAGAAGAGGCTGCAAACTTTAAGAAATGACATAAATGCTTGATAATTTGCAACCATGGAGTCAGGAGTTCAAGTCTCCTCAACTCAACCATTAATACCTGTATATTTATTGTATTTAGTGGCTACCTGTGTATTACTACCATTTTTAATTCTGTCATTTCTTCAATTGCATATTTTGGCCCTTCTTTACCCATACCACTATCCTTTAATCCTCCATAAGGCATAAAGTCAGCTCTAAATTGAGTTCCATTATTAATGTTTAAGTTACCTGAATTAACTTCTAGTGCAAATCTTAATGCATTATCAAGATTTTCAGTGAAACATGCGGCGCTTAATCCGAATCTTGTGTCATTTGCCAAATGAATAGCTTCGTCTATATTTTTTGCGGGCATAACAGTTACTGCAGGTCCAAATAATTCTTCTCTGCAAATCCTCATATCAGGTTTTGCATCAGCCAGAATAGCTGGGCTTACCGATGCTCTTTCTCTGTCACCACCTGTAAGTAATCTTGCTCCATTTGAGACTGCCTCATCTATCCATTCGGAAACCCTGACTGCATCATCTTCTCTAACCATGGGGCCCATTTTCACAGGCTCTTCTATAGGGTTTCCAGTTTTTAAAGATTCAACTACTGGAACCAATGCATCTAAATAATCTCCATATACTGATTCATCGACTATAACTCTTTGCGTTGATATACAAACTTGACCAGCATTTGAAAAACCGCTCTGAGTCGTGGCTAGCGCGACTTTTTCTAAGTCAGCATCCGGTAATACAACAAGCGGACTATTAGACCCAAGTTCCATCGTTACTTTCTTAAGTCCCGCAGCTTTGCAAATTATTTCACCTACTTCTTGGCTGCCCGTAAAAGTAATTTTTCTTATTTTTGAATTTTCCACTAAGGCATTGCCAATTTTACTGCCACTTCCTGTTATGCACTGAATTGACTCAGGTGGAAACCCTGAGTCGATCATTATTTCTGTTAGTTTAAGTGCAGACAAAGGTGTATCTGAAGCTGGCTTTAAAACAACCGCATTACCAGCCGCTAATGCTGGCCCAACTTTATGGGCTACTAAATTTAATGGAAAATTAAATGGGCTAATTGCGGCAACTATTCCTACAGGAACTCTCAAGGTAAAACCAAATTTACCACTATTACCAGCAGCTGCGTCTAAAGGTAAAACTTCTGAACTCAACCTTTTTGCTTCTTCCGCAGAAACTATAATTGTTTCTTTGCATCTTTCAACTTCTAATCTTCCCTCAGAAATAACCTTTCCTTCTTCTAAGGTAATGGTTCTTGCTAAATCTTCTTTTCTTTCTTCAATCAATTGAGAAGCTTTCATAAGCTTCTGATACCTATCATGAGCTGATAATTTTTTCATCTCATCAAAACCTCTTTCAGCACTATTTACTGCCTGCTCAACATCTTCAGTTGAGGCAGAGGGGATAGTATCTACAATCGAACCATCATATGGATTTAAAACTTCTTGAGTATCATCGCGAGATACCCATTCACCATTCAAGTACATTTTCATAATTTCAACTTTCTAATAATTATTTCCTTTTTTTATTTTAAATTAACAAAAAAGTATATTCAATAAATCATTAAGTTTAAAAAAATATTTTTTATTCATATTAAAAAATATTATTGATATAAGATTGATTAAAAATATCAATGCAACTTAATATAAGTTTATATATACTAAAAAAAAATATTTTTTATTCATATTAAAATTACTTTTTGAAAGTTTTTTTTAAAATAAAAAAAGGAAATAACATTTAAAATGCAAAAAAAAAATTCTAATGGAATTGTAAAAAATTCTTTCGATTTTGAAGAATCTGGGAATTTAAAAGATTTATCATTCCAAAAAAAACACAATTTGGGCCTAATAGTTACAGAAAAAGACACTGTAAGCATGTTTAATAATAACTTTCTTTACCCAAATGAAATACTAAATAATTCTCATATATACGTAAAATGGGCCAATTACTTATTTTTTCATGGGAAAAAAGATCACTGTCCTGTAGATAAATGCGTTGATTGTCCAACTAGAGCAGCACATATGTCTTATTCTGCTAAAAAATTTAACTATACAGATAAGAAAAAATTCCTAGATAATCGCTTTGATAAAAGATGGTATATTCTTAGAAATATTCCTCCAAAAAAATTAAAAGAATTGTTTGAGAATTTTATTATTGGCTTAATCGATGAGCCGAAATCAACGGGCACTAAAAGAGCAATGAGTTCTATAACTACATATATTTCCCAGATAAAAAAATGGGAAAAAAATGTTAACGAGTTAATGGATACTAAATTTAATATAACATCCGAAATTAAAAATAAACTAAAATATGATTTTCAAAGTTTAAATATCCTCGAGCCAGAAATGCTTAATAAAATAATTGATTGTGTTCTAAATGATTCAATTTGGAGAAATAAACTTATTCATTCTAGGGTAAAGGCAATATTCTTCGTAATGATACAAACAGGAATAAGGCAAACTGAAATAATAGAATTAGATAAGTCTGATTACAATGAAGGGATATTGAGTATTTCTGAAGGGAATCAAGCAAGGAGAGTCGCTCTTAACGGAAACAGTAAAAGAATACTAGAAGAATATATATCTAATAGGTTTGATAACAATGATTCTCTTTTCGTTAATCAAGATTTTAAAAGAATAACAAAATCAACTATTGAAAATGGCTGGAAAAGAATATCAAATAGTATAAATTTACATTTTTCTTCAATGGATTTAAGAAAAACTTCAGCGGTTTTATTTGCTAAATCAGGCTCATCAGCAGAAGAATTAAGAAGATTATATGGTTTTCGTACTAAACAAATAGCAGAAAAATATTATAAAGAAGGAATTGAAAGAAGATTCTTAGAAAAGCAAAAGGAATTTGACCCAATTCATGAAATAAAATAATTAACTTTCCAATGCATTACTAATAATATATTTGATATATCAACTGTTTATTAAAAGTAGCTTAGAAGAAAAATGGGCAATAGTAATTATTCATATAATCAAATAATTGATTTCCTATTTCCAATATGGATGAGTTTACTAGTTGCAAGTTTTATTATTGGTGTAGTTTATGTATTCAAAAGTATTTCAACAGAAAGAAATAAATCGCCAATATGTTGCACTAATGAAAATCATAAGCATAAGTATAATTATTATCCAAAGATAAATTTTTGGGTTTTCAGTTCATTAATCTTTAGTTTAATCTTTTTTATTGGCTCTAATTATTTACTTTGGGGGAAATTATCTTTTGATTTGAAAATTTACTTTGCACATTATTTGTTTGAAGATGATAACGTTGGAATTGCTTATGGTAACTTTGTAGGATTTATTCTAGACGTAATAATATTTTTTGGTCTCCCTTTGACAACAATAATATTATCTTTTGCTTTGCCTGTAAAAATTACAAAAGAATTATTAAATTTTAAAAAGATATAAATTTACCACTGATCGCACCCTTCAGCTATATGGCTATTTATATTATTTTTTTCATCGGAATATAATTCTTTAGTAGTAATATCTATATAATATTTTAAAGGATTTGGTCCAAGAATTTTTCCATCTTTCAAAAAATATTTTATAACCCACTTATTTGTCTGAATATCTAGAAAGGATCTATTTTCTGAAATTTGATAATCCATTTTTAGCCACTGATCGCACTTCGCACCAAAATCTCCCCAAGAGAAATTATTTAAATATTTTTCGATAATGACATTAGCTTCGTATAAATTTTTTACAATAGCATCTTCGGGGATAGTGTATTCAATTCTTATTGTAACGTCTTCTTCTGGATCCTCAAGGCTTGGTGAGGTTATCTCAATCCCTTCTTCCTCGCATGCCTTAGTTAATTTTTGCAGGGATAAAAATGTTTCTACATGATTAGCCATATGCTCATAGGTATCATCATAAGCAAGTGGATGAAATGTTGGATACACATAATAATTAGTTGCAGCTTCTTCAGCAGCAACTACAAACCTTTTTGAGGCCTCAAGAATTTTATCAGATGACCTCATAGAGGCGGCTTCAAGCTCTTTGATCATTATTTTGATGTCTTTTATGGGAATCTGATCTTTTGCTACGCCTAATTGAAGTTCATCAAAAATATTACAAGCTAGTTCAGAGCCATTTTTAAAGGTAATTTTACTAGATTCGCTTTCTCCACAACTAAAGACAAGAAAAGGGATAATTAAATAAAATAAATAAAATTTATTTGATATTAATAACTTAAAGTTCATATCAAACTTGAGATTATATTTTTAACTCGTCATCAATAATTTTTTGATATGAATTAGATTCTCCAGAAATGACATCTTTAATTTTAATTATTTTGCCTGATTCTCCTGATTCTAGTGCAGCATACGCAAGGGCTAATGCGTCCATCCCCACTTCTGAATCAACCTCTGGAGACCTATTATTAATTATTGAATCAGCAAGATCGTGAATTTCAATTGCAATTAATTTCCTATCAATTTCTTCAAAAGTATAATCATAACTAGATAGTCTTTTTTTATTATTAAAATAAAGAGATGTTATGTCATCAAGTTCCCAATTTGGAACTAAATCTAATAAGTCATCGCCTGTAATTGATATAGGCGGATCTCCTGCAATTTTAGAGTCTCTATATATAATAGGACTATTACCATTTCTGCTTCCAGGTAATTTTATAGTTCCTTCTGATCCATGAATTGATTCATTCCCAAATCCATAGCCACTTGCTGCACTCGTCATAGTCATTTGGCCAAATGAACCATTTTCAAAATCGATTACTGAAAAAGCAGTATCTTCAGCATCAATTTCTACTTCTTTATTATTATCAAGGTGATCTTCAACTCTATGCCCATAAAATTTTTTTAATTGCTCATTAAGCATTCCAGAAGTCTTTCTTATCGGACTATTTACTGCAGTTTTTGCATATATACTTATTGCCTTGCCCATAAAATAAAGTATTAAATCGGAAGTATGCACTCCTTGTTCTAATATTAAACTTCCAGCTAGTGATTTTTTTGCTCTCCATCCTGTTCCATGCATTAGGTAACCACCTCCAGATACTGAAATATCCACTATCATTTGAAGTTCACCTATTGCTCCAGAGTCTATAAGAGCCTTAACCAATCTATTCATTGGGTCTCTTCTATAATTTTCTGCCACAGATAATTTAACATTATTTTTTTCTTGCTCTTCCTTCATTTGCCTGCAAGCTTTTAAAGTTATTCCCATTGGTTTTTCAGTTAAAACATGAATACCTTTTTTCATTGCCTTAATTGCAAAAGAATGGTGAGTTTTAGTGTCAGTTACTATATCTAGAATATCAATTCCTGACTCCGCAATCATTAAGTCAAAATCTGTATAAATCTTAGGTCTGTACCCATTATTTTTCTCAGCAATATCTGCTACATGTTTAGCTGCAGATTCGTGTAAATCACAGATAGCCTGTAGCCTAGCCACATCACTATGCCTCATTAATTCTGTTATCCCTTCCATGTGCCTAAAACCCATTCCTCCACAACCAACAATTCCTAGTCCTAGAGTCATATATCCTCCTTACTTTATTAAATTATTTATATAAAAAAATAGGAGGACTGGCTACCCAGCCCTCCTATTTATAATGAAGAGGTAGAACTCTTATTGAGCCTTACTAACGTTCAGCACAACCTGAATAAATGCTGCCCATAAACTATAAGGGGCAACATATGGATCATTAGCACTCATCATGCCTTTCCAGTATGTATCATTAAAAGTAACTACGTGCCTTTCTTCAGCAAGAGTTACCTCAGTGATATCTTTCAGAAAGTATTCCAGAGCCTGGTCAGCTAGTGCCATATATTCAGCACTATTTGGATCACCTGGTATAGCATCCATCTGATCAATTATTGCATCATAATCTGGGTTATTGTAATGACTGTTACCCCAAATGTATGAGTTCATTTCTCCTTGAGATGGGGCAGCAAACTTACTGTGGTAGTGTTGCAATGTTCCCCAAGGCTCATTACTACTTCCACAATGCACTACTACCCAAGCATCTGCATTACCTGTTCGAACTTTATCAAACATAGGCGCATTGTCAGGATCGTGAAGTACAAAAGTTGTATCAAATCCACCATCTTTAAATTGCTTTTCTAATACTGGCCCCATTGGCTTTAACCAACCCGGAACATGAAGATCAAAAGTGAATTTTTCACCGTCTTTGGTGTACATTCCATCCCCGTCTTTTGTCCAACCTGAAAGAGCCATATGGTCAGCTGCCTCAGCTAGATCATGTTTAGTTGGGTCGTATTTTGCAATTAAATCAGCTTGCTTTTGTTCGTATGCAATTAATCCACCATAAGTAGAATAAGGTATACCTCTGGCTACAGTAGAACTTTCATAAGCAAGCATAACAAGTTTTTCTCTATCAACAGTTCTGTTAATAGCTCTTCTAACGTTTACATCAGACATCTTGCCCCATTGAGTATTAAGACCCAATGTGTATAGACAAGCGTCAGCAGCACCCCAAGATGGACCTTCTACAGCCCAACTCTTTACATTAGGGTTCTTAGATTTAGCTGCTAAGAAAACACCTGGCTGCATAATTGAAGCAACATCAAACTCATTATTGATTGTTCTTGCAGCTGCAGTATCTGCGCTACCAGGAGGTATGTAAGCGATTCTCAAAGGAACTGGTTGATGAGAGAATCCAACTTTGGAAGCCCACCAAGCATCATTCCTGTCAAAAATTTGACCCTGTGCAGTAGCTTCAACAGCAACATATGGGCCAGTTCCTACAGGATATCCTTTGTCAGGATCCCAGTTATTAAACTCTAAAGGATCCTCTTTCTCCCAAACATGCTTTGGAAGTATCTGGATGTGAATTTCAGAATTTTCTACGAAATAGAAGTAGAAAAATCTTACATTGGGCTTATTAAGATTAATTGTAAAGTTATGATCATCTTTGCAATTAACATCTTTTACCCATTCGTTCATGTCACTAGCGAATACTAGTTCAGGGGTATCCCTTAATAGTTCAATAGTATATTTTACGTCATCACAAGTGAAAGCTTCACCATCTGACCACTCAATTCCATCCCTTAAGCTAACATCTACACCCATGCCATCTGCATGAGTTTCATAGTTAGTTGCTAACCATGGAATTTGTTCGCCAGTATTGTGGTTATAGTAATACATGTATTCGTAAATTGTTTTATTAAGAATACCTCTTACTCTCCCCAACCCACCAAGTGAATAAGGGTTTAGATTGTCGAAACCTTCCCATTGTGTTGCTCCAGGGCCAAAACCCGTTATTATTAGGGTGTCTTCTCTGGCAACATCACCTCTATTTCCAGGCTTATAGTCTGGAGGAGGAACGACTTTCTCAACGATCTTTTCTTTAGTAACTACCCTCTCAACCTCAACTTCAACTTCTTTTATAACCTCTTTCTCAACAGGAACTTCAACAATTTTTTCTTCAACAATTGTTTCTGTAACTGTTTCGCCACAAGCTATAGAAGCTGAAATAATCAAAGATGAAAGCATTACTAGGTAAAAACTTCGTTTCATAGATTATCTCTCCTTTCAACAACATTTAAGTAAGATGCAAATTACTTAAGCAACATCGCAATTAATAGTTGTATGAAATAATTTTATTGAATTTTAATTCTAATTTACCAAAAAAGTATGCACAAGAAAAAAATAGGTTATAAAAATAATTATTAATAAATCATAAATGTTATTTTTTATATAAAGTATTTAATAAGTAAATTTTAAACTAAAAAATTCTTAAAAATAGGTATTATTTATATTAATACAATAACATTTTATATATTTATTTTATGAGTAAATAATAAAAAAACATTTTATATGCAAATTTTAACATATGGTGTATTAATTTGAATGATATTAATAACACTTCCAAAATAAGTTAATTTTGTTAACATTTCATTAAATTTATATTCTTTTCTAGGAAAATTTATGTCTTGGGACTATGTAATAAAAAGATTTCTATTATTTTTGGCAGTCATTTTCGTTGCTGTAACAATTAACTTTATTATACCTAGATTAAGAGATACTAACCCCATTGAAGAGAGGCTTTATCAACTTGCAGCTCAGGGCGGAGTTAATGTTTCTAAAATTAAAGAACTAACAGCAATTTATGAGGCAAAATATGGATTGGATAAATCTATAGGAGAACAATATTTAAATTACTGGAATGATATTTTTCATCTAGATTTTGGTTGGACAATTGCAGATAGGACTCCAGTAATAAATGAAATTATGAGAGCAGTCCCTTGGACAATAGGGTTACTCACAGTTGCTACTTTTATTGCATTTATTGTTGGAACAATATTTGGCGCTTTACTTGCATGGCCAAAAACTGGTAATTTTGTTAAATATTTTGTTCCATTATTAATGACATTATCAGCAATTCCATATTATTTACTGGGCATAGTTTTTATTTATTTATTTGCAATTAATTGGGGGGTTTTGCCTACAGCTGGTGCTTTTGGTTTTGGGGTTAAACCAGGTTGGACTTGGGAAATGATAACAAGTGTAATTTGGCACGCAATCATGCCTGCAGCGTCAATTGTATTAACTTCAATTGGATTTTGGGGGCTCGGTATGAGAGGAATGATGATTACTACAATGGGCGAAGATTATATGAAATTTGCTGAGTATAAAGGGTTAAAAGACCGAAGAGTATTTTTGTCTTATGGTGTTAGGAACGCATTACTTCCTCAAGTAACCGGACTTGCCATAAGCCTAGGAACAATTCTTGCTGGTTCTGTTTCAGTAGAAGTAATATTTGCTTATCCAGGATTAGGGAATTTATTGTATAGAGCTATTACTTCAAATGATTATTTCTTACTTCAAGGAATAATATTATTTATTATAGTTTCGCTTGGATTTTCATTATTTTTAATTGATTTAATCTATCCGTTAGTTGACCCAAGAATTAAATTAGAAGGTGGTGAAAATGGATAAAGTTAAACTAGGTTTTAAAGAATTAATAAAAAATAAACTTCTAAGTTCTGGGATAATTTTATTTTTATTTGTAAGTTTTTTTGGAGTGATTGGTGGATGGTTTATTGATCCAGAAATGGCAGATGTTGGGGCTGGCTATCCCTCTCAACCTCCATCATGGGAGCATTGGCTTGGCACTGATCAGCAAGGAAGAGACGTGCTTTCAGATTTATTACTAGGAACACCCCAGACTTTAAAAATTGGTTTAATTGCCGCATTCGTAGGTGTAAGTTTTGGGACTATTTTAGGCTTTATTGGAGGTTATTTCGGAGGAAAAATTGATACATTCTTTAGGTTAATGTCAGATGTATTTATGACTATACCAGGCTTATTAATTTTAATTGTTATTGCCTCTTTACTTGATATTGTGAGCACAACATTGCTGGGATTTGTTATTGCAGCTTTTGGATGGATGGGTGCATTAAGGGTAACAAGAGCTCAAGTTCTTACTATGAGAGAAAGAGCATATGTGCAAGTCGCAAAACTAAATGGGGTAAATGATATGGAGATTATTTTTAAAGAAATGCTGCCAAACCTCTTACCTTTCATTGCTGCAAGTTTGACGGCGGCTACAGCTGGTGCAGTATTAGCTTCTTTAGGTCTTTCTGCTCTTGGTTTAGGTCCACAAAATGAACCTTCAATTGGCTTAACAATTTACTGGGCTCTGCACTATGGAGCTTTAATAAGAGAACTATGGTGGTGGTTTATGCCACCAGTTGTTGTAATGATTCTTTTATTCCTAAGTTTATTTTTGATTACTGCTGGATTGGATCAGATTGCGAACCCTAGACTTAAGGATAAGGTCTAATGCCAAATATCCTTGAAGTTAGTAATTTAAAAGTTTATTACCATACCTCTATGGGGCCAGTGAAGGCTGTCGAAGATGTTTCTTTTTCTTTAGTTGCAGGAGAAAGAATGGGTCTTGTGGGTGAATCTGGATCTGGTAAATCTACTATTGCATTGGCACTCATGAAAGCGCACAAATATCCAGCTAATATTGAATCTGGGGAAATTATAGTTGGCAAAACAAATATAATTGATCTTAATGAAGAAGAAATGAGAAAAACAAGATTAAAAGAGATAGCCATGATACCTCAAGGAGCAATGAATTCATTAAATCCTGTCAAAAGGATAAAGCCACAGATAATGGATGCTTTAATAGACCATAATTTAAAACTATCTAAAGCTGAAAAACAGAATTTCTTATCTGACTTAATGGAAAGTGTTGGATTAGATTATTCTGTAGTAAACCTATTTCCTCATGAACTAAGTGGCGGAATGAAACAAAGGGTTTGTATAGCAATATCCATTTCAATGAAACCAAAGGTAATTATTGCTGATGAACCTACAAGTGCGCTTGATGTAATTGTTCAAAGGCAGGTAATGGAAACACTTTATGAAGTTCAAGCAAACTTAGGAGCAGCATGTATACTAATTGGGCATGATATGGGCTTAATGGCACAATTTGCTGACAAAATTGGCATAATGTACGCTGGAAAAATGGTTGAATTTGGTACTGTTTCAGATATTTTTAAGAAACCTCAACATCCTTATACAAGACTTCTTATTGATAGCCTTCCAGATACTAATAGTAAGCGTGACCTAATAGGGATTCCTGGAATACCTCCATCTCTTCTGAACCTTGAAGAAGGGTGTAGTTTCTGTTTAAGAATAGGACAAAAAAATATCACTGAGATTCCGTGGGTAAAGGTATCAAAAAATCATTATTATCAAAAATGTTCTAAATGTTCTAATTATGGTAAATCAAAAAAAAGGGTAAAAGGGTAATAAATTGGGATCTTTATTAAAAGCTGAAAATATTTCGAAGGAATATGTTAGCGGAACATTTATAAAAAAAAGAAATTTAGCACTTAAACCTGTCTCCTTTTCTATTGACGATAAAACTCCATCGATTACAGCAATTGCAGGCGAAAGTGGAAGCGGAAAAACAACATTTGCAAGAGTGTTAGCTGGAATTTTAGACAAAAGCAGTGGCATTTTGAGATATAAAGACAAAGACCTTGATCACATGACAAAGGATGAGGAATTAAATTTTAAGAAAGAAGTTCAAACTATTTTTCAGGACCCTTTTGAGGTATACAATCCTTTCTACAAAGTTGATCATGTGTTAACTACCCCATTAAAGAAATTTGGAATGGCAAATAGTAAGTCAGAATCAGATGAAATGATAATTTCAGCGCTTAAAGAAGTAGGTTTAAGGCCAGACGAAACTTTAGGAAGGTATCCCCACCAATTAAGTGGGGGTCAAAGACAACGAATTATGGTTGCTAGAGCTTTTTTATTAAGACCAAAAGTAATAATTGCTGACGAACCGGTTTCAATGGTTGATGCGTCTCTAAGAGCTACAATTCTTGAAGAATTAAAAAATTTAAGAAAAAATCATAGCATATCTATTATCTACATAACTCATGACCTTACCACCGCTTATCAAGTTGCAGACAATATAATGATTTTATATAAAGGACAGGTTGTTGAGGCCGGAAGTGTAGAAAATGTAATAAATAAACCAGCTCACCCATATACAAAATTATTAACAGATTGTATCCCCAAGCCTGATCCTGATCAAAAATGGTCAAAAACATCCGGAGATATTACTGTTCAATCAAGAGTAATTAAAGGATGTGATTGTGCTTTTTGCAATCTATCTGAAGAAAAGGAATCATTTAGAGAGATTTACGAATTTAAAAAAAATCAAATTGTGAGTTGTAAACTATCAAAAAAAATGAAACTTTGTCCTGATAACGAAATTTCAAAATATTTTGTAAAACCAAAAAAATAGATTAAAAATAAATGAAAATTTTTTGGAATTTAATATTAATATTTATTATTTCAACAATTACTTTGTCTTGTATTGAAAGTGAGGAAAAAGTTATTTATATTGGCGATGAACCAAGTATAAAAAAACATATTTCTCAATCAGATATTGAATCTGGATTAATTTCAATTGAAGATGTCATTAAGCACGGCCAGGACTTATTTACAGCTAGATTTAATTCTCTTGATGGTTTTGGAAGACCTCTAAGCGCGGGAGATAGAACAAGAAGAAAAAATAAAAAAGTTTTTCCAGAAAATTTTAATAGAATTTCTGGCCCCGAATCTCAAGCATGCTCTGATTGCCATAATATGCCAATAGTTGGTGGAGGAGGTAGTAATGTTACAAACGTTTTTTCATCTGCGGAAAAGTCTCCATTTTTAGATTTTGACGCCGAAAGTATTGATAAAGATGTCAAAGTAAGCGAAATTGGCAATGAAAGGAATACTATAGGAATGTTCGGTTCTGGTTTAGTTGAATTACTTGCAAGAGAAATGACTAAAGATCTTATTGCTCTAAGAGCCACTGCTGAAGCACTTTCAATAAAAGAATCAAGAGAAGTGCGAATCCTTCTTAATACGAAAGGGGTAAACTTTGGTTTCTTAACTGCAAGACCAAACGGAACAATTGATACATCTGAAATTGAAGGGGTTGATAGAGATTTAATTATCAAGCCATTTACTCAAAAAGGAGTTGTTGTTTCTTTAAGGGTTTTTACAAATAACGCAATGAACCATCACCACGGAATGCAGTCTTCAGAAAGATTTTTAGACAAGGAAGATGTTCATAAGGCCATGGACGTACTTTCTGATATGAATGATTATGATGGAGATGGGGTTGAAAATGAATTATCTTCAGGAGACATTACTGCTGTTACATTATTCCAAGCAACACTAAAAATTCCTGGCAGAGTCTTCCCTTTTAGCAAAAAAGAAAAAAATGCTGTGAAAAACGGAGAAAATTTATTTCGGGAAGTTGGTTGCAATTCTTGCCATATGGAGTATCTGCCTTTAAAAAGTTTAGATTTCACTGACCCAAGTCCATTTAACCCAAAAAATCATTTATCTCCTGATGATACTGCTGGAATAAGTGTCAATTTGGGTGAATTTTTTCCTGACCTAAAGAGGGATTCTGATGGAAATTATCTTATTCCTTTATTTTCTGATTTAAAACGGCATGCAATGGGAGGAAATCTTAACAATGAAAAAGTGAAACAATTATCTAGTCGAGGAAAAATAGATACTGATCAATGGATGACAAAAAAGCTTTGGGGGTTTGCTAGCGAACCTCCTTTTTTACACCATGGAAGAGCTACTCTAATTTCTGAGGCAATACTAATGCATGGGGGTGATTCTGAAGAAAGTAGAGTTAGATATCAGCAACTCTCCGCATACGATAAAGCCTCAATAGTAGAATATTTAAATACCTTTCAAATAAACGAATAATTAATATGAATAAATTAATTTAGATTAAGTTACTATAAGCAATAAAAAACATAAAAAAGGAGAATTAAATGAAAATAGGATTCATAGGTTTAGGAAACATGGGCAGTGGTATGGCAAACAATATACTTGAAAAAATTGACGATAAATCAAATTTATTTGTTTATACAAGAACACCAGAAAAAATAGCTAAAATGGCTGATAAGGGCGCCATAGGCTGCTCTTCTTTAGAAGAAATTACTACTTCAGTAGATGTATTGTTGACTTGCTTACCAAATGTTGAAACTTCAAGAGAATTATTCATGAGTTCAGGTGGTATATGCGATTTAGCCAATTCAAATCAAATTTTGGTAGACCATAGCACAGTTGATGTAAAAACATCTCAGGATTGCTTTGAATATGCTAGTAAAAAAGGGATAAATTTTTTGGATGCACCCATAAGTGGAGGTCCCGGAGGAGCAGCAGATGGGACGTTAACAATTATGGTAGGCGGAAATCATGAATCATTTAAAAAAGCTGAAAATGCATTCAGAATGATGGGCAAGAAAATTTCTCACATGGGGCCAAGTGGCGCAGGTACTGCAATGAAACTAGTAAACCAACTCTTAGTAAGCACAAATACTGTGGCTGCTGCTGAGGCATTTGTTCTTGCAGAGCAGGCCGGAGTAAATCTAGAATCAGCAATTGATATTCTAAGTACTAGTTGGGGCAAGAGCATGATGATCGAAAGAAACGGCCCTATAACAGTGGATAAAGAGTTTGAAAATTCTCCTGCACCTCTTAGAAATTTAGTCAAAGATCTAGGAATTATAAAAGAATTAACTAATCAACTTGGGCTTGAATTACCGGTAACAAAAGCTAGTTCTTCTGTTGTTGATACCACAATGTCACTAGGACTAAATGAGCCAGATATTGCTGCTACAGCATTAAGCATAAAAAAACTATCAAATATAGATTGAGGAGGAATAATGAAATTAGGGTTTAGCACATGGGCAATGCCAAAGGTGCCGATTGATACATCATTAAAATTTCTATCAGAAACTGGCTACGATGGAGTAACAATTGCAGTGTTGCCTCAATTCACTACATCTTTAGATAGCCTTAAATTTGAAGAAAGAAAAAGGATATTAAATTTATCAAAAAAATATTCAATACCAATCATTTCGGTGATGAGCTTTACTAATTTAATGGATGAAAATAAAGAAGCATTAAATCAAAATATTAACTTTGTAAAAGAATCTATAAATTTAGCAAATAATTGGGAGGTTGAAAATGTAATAACTGGTATTGGAGGAAAGCCAGGTGAACTTAATGATTCAAAAAAATTAAACGAATTCATTAACAGAATTAGCGAATTAGGATTAATTGCTAAATCAAAAGGAGTAACAATTGCCTTGGAGCCCCATGTTGATCAAGCTGTTGAAAAACCTGACCAAATTGTGGATATTATTAAAAAAATAAACATGGACTCAATAAGATCAAACTTTGATATAAGTCACTTTAATGTGCAGGGAGTAGATGTTAAAGAATCTATAGAAAAAGTACTTCCCTATTCTGTTGCGTGTGATGTAAAAGATGAAAAAGGTGTTGTGCCTAATTGGTCTTTTGTTGCACCAGGAGAAGGGGATTTTGATTATGTAAATTATTTAAAGTGCATGAAAGAAAAAAATTATAGGGGATTCATAACTATTGAGATAAGTTTTCAAGTGCAGGAGAATCCAAAATATAACCCATTACATACTGCAAAGAATTCTTATGAAATTCTAGATGCTGCATTTAAAGAAGCAAATATTAGTAGAAATAATTCTTAGTACAGGAGATGAAATGAATCAAATAAAACCAAAAATCGGTCTTGCTTCTAACAAAAATGTGAAAGAAAACTATTTAACTAAAGATAATTTAAATAGAATTAACAAAAAATTTGATTTTAGGTGGGGTCAATTTGATGAAGAATCAAGTTGGGATGAACCCCCTAATACTAACCAAAAAGTAAAAAAGAAATTTGCTAATTTTTGTAAAGACTTAGATGGTTTAATTGTATGCCATGGATCACCTCTAGTTGATGAAGAAGTTTTAAAAGTTGCAAAAAATCTAAAATTTATTGGTGAACTCGAAGGTGATAGATTCTCTCAAAGAATTGATCTAGAAGCATCTTTTAAGAAAAATATAAATGTAGTCGATACTACTCATGGATCTTCATATCCAGTAGCTGAATGGGCATTAGCATTATCAATTGTTGGGTTAAAAAATGGCGGTTATCATTTTAGAAAAATGATTAATGGTGAAATTTCTTTTCCAGATAATGATAGGACTAATGACCCGGGGTTTATTATGGGGGAGCTTTGGGAAAGAAAAGTAGGATTAATCGGGTGTGGGCATATTGGAAGAAGATTATTAAGCTTCTTAAAGCCTTTTAATACTGAAAATTATGTTTATGATCCTTATTTAAATAGGGACATTGCAGATATTTATCAATTTACTCAAACAAGTCTTGAATACATCATGTCTAATATGGAGGTAATTATTTGCCTTGCTCCATTAACTCCTAAAACTGAAGGGATGATCGGAGAAAAAGAATTAAATTTAATTCAGCCTGGTTCAATTTTAGTCAATGTCTCAAGGGGAGCCATAATAAAAACAGATGCTTTAATTAAAAGGTTAAATAAAAAGGATATTATTGCCTCTCTTGATGTATTCGATCCGGAACCTGTTCCAGTAGATTCTCCAATAAGAAAAATGGAGAATGTTTTTCTATCTCCTCATGTAGCAGGAGTTACAAAAAAATGTCAGCCAAGGTTCTTTAGTATTATGATAGAAGAATTAGAAAGATTCTTTTCAGGTCATAAAACAAAGTATAATTTATCGGATTTTACTATTTCAAATCGTAAAGGATTATAGATACTAATTAAATTTTGCAATTATTTCCTCACTAAAAATCTCTGCGCCATTTAGTGATGGGCTATCTAAAAACCATAACATAAAGTTTTTTACTCCCAATTTATTAAATTGCATTAATTTTTCAGAGATTTGCTCAGGTGTTCCTAATAGATTCGTTTTACTCCATTCATCCCAATTACCAAAAAATATTTCTTTAGAATTATTTAACTTAATCTTTTCTTTTAATGAAATTAATTCTTTTTCATTTTGTGCTATTAATATTTCTAATTCCACTGATTTATTTATTGACTCAAAATCTCTTTTTTCTTTTTTAAATATTTTATTCATTTCTTGATTTGCGATTTTATATGATTCAATTCCTATTGGAGTTAGATTCCACCAGTCTCCGTATCTTGCAACTGTATGTGAAATTCTATCATTCCACTCCTTGGTATTACTGGAAGGAGTAAGTGTTCCTATCCATATTGGAATATCTCTTCCTTTATATGGCAATGGATTAAAAAATATATCATCAACAAAGTAGTATTTTCCTTTAAAGTTTTTTTTCGGAGACTCCCAAAGAGATTTGATTAAATTTATTGATTCTTCCAGCATTTCAATTCTTTCTAAATCACTAAGAAAATTAAACCCAAAAGTAGTAACTTCATTTCTAGTTCCAGGATGACCTCCATCAAAAAATAAGTTCATTCTTCCTTTAGTTAATAAATCTAAAGAAGAGATTATTTTAGCCGTATAAGAAGGCTCTCTTAGAAGGTTATTAAAATGAATGTTTCCAAGCATAATTTTTTTTGTAATTCCTGCAGCCCAACTGATTGTTGTCCAACCTTCCAATATTGAATTTGAATTAGGCATACTTAAGTGATCCGCAACCCATAGAGAATTAAAATTTAATTTTTCGACTGACGAAACAATACTTGGGTGTAAATCGTATATAGAATTAAACATAGGTGTTCTAGCCATTTTGTCTTGGCTCCCAGAAAAAATAGGTAGGCAATAACCAAAGTCAATCATAAAATTTACAATACCTTCAAATATTATTATGGTCAAAAAAGAAGGGCCAAAGTATGCTATTGAAGAAATGACAGAATTAAAAATGGTCGTGGTCCATAGATAATTAATGAGAAAATATATACTTTCAATTGACCAAGGAACGACAAGTTCTAGAGTTGTTGTTTATGATGGCAATTTTTCTGTTATTGATTCGTTGCAGAAAGAATTAAATCAATATTTTCCAAAAAATGGATGGGTTGAACATGATGCAATTGAAATATGGAATGATGTAAAAAAATTAATAAAGGCAATATTAAGTAAAAATAAAATCAAAGCATCTGAAATTATTTCGATAGGTGTAACTAATCAGAGAGAAACTACTGTTCTTTGGAACAAAACAACAGGAAGGCCAGTGCAGAATGCAATTGTTTGGCAAGATAGAAGGACCATTAATATATGCAGGAAATTACAAGAAAAAAAATTAGATAAAAAAATACAAGAAATTACAGGATTAATTATTGATCCATATTTTTCAGCTACAAAAATTAAGTGGATTTTAGATAACAATTCAGAGGCAAGAATACTTGCAAAAGAAAAAAATCTTTTATTTGGAACAATTGACACTTGGTTATTATGGAATTTAACTGAAAAAGAATCCCATAAAACTGATATTACAAATGCCTCTAGAACAATGTTGTATGATTTGAAAAAAGAGGAATGGTCACCAGATCTATTAAAAATTTTAAATATTCCACAAGATATTCTTCCTGAAGTAGTTGGTAATACATTCAATTTTGGTAGCACTAAATTATTTGGTGACTCAATCCCTATTGGCGGAATGGCTGGCGACCAACAAGCATCTGCGATTGGCCAAGCATGTTTTAAAAAAGGCCAGACAAAGAGCACATATGGAACTGGTTGCTTTCTGCTAATGAATATTGGAGAAAAATTTCAATTATCAAAAAATAAACTTATAACATCAGTAGCTTATAAAATCGGCAATAAAAAAATGTATTGCTTTGAAGGAAGTATATTTGTTGCAGGTTCGGCTATTCAGTGGTTACGTGATAAGTTATTTTTCTTTAAAGATTCAAAAGAAACAGAATTACTTTATTCAAAGGCTAAAAAAAACGAAAATATTATAGTTATCCCTGCCCTTACAGGTCTTGGAGCGCCTTATTGGCAGCCTGATGCTAGAGGAGCGATTTTTGGCTTAACACGAGACACATCAATTGCTGAAATAGTTAAGGCAACTTTAGACAGTTTATGTTACCAGACTTTTGATTTAATAGACTCAATGGAAAAGGATTCAAATATTAAAATTTCTGAAATTAATGTTGATGGTGGAATGGCAGATAATAAAAAATTTATTCAAAATCTTTCGAATATTTTACAAATCCAAATAATAAAACCAAATAATGTAGAAGCTTCGGCATTAGGGGCAGCATATTTAGCATCCTTGAGTTCAGGTGTACTAAAAGATATTGACGAGATAACGCAATTAATGAGAAGTAAAATCAAGAATAAAGAATTAAATCAATATAACCCTAAAATAGAAAAATCATTAGTTAAAAATCAATTAATGACATGGAAAAAAGCAGTATCAACTTTACTTAATTTCTATAATTGAAGAATTTTTAATATAAACTACGAAAATACTATTATTAGAATTAAATAGATAACAATAATAAATTGGGGGGGAAATTTTGCAGATAACTGATATTAAATTTGAAGCTTATAGATGGCCGAGAAATAAACCTATCACAAATGGTCTTTATACCTATACTCATGCAGGACTAAATGCAATTATCGTCGAAACTGATGAAAATATTCATGGTTTAGGATTAACAACTGAACTTGTGTCTGCAAATATAATCTCAGCATTAATAGAAAGTTTAAAGCCAGCATTAATAGGGAAAAATCCATTCGATAATGAGAGGCACTGGCATGAGATGTGGAGACCTAAATTAGTAGGAAGGAGAGGTCTTAGCACACGTGCAATAGGAGGAATAGATATTGCCTTATGGGACATTAAAGGAAAGGCATTAGGGATTCCACTGTATAAACTCATCGGAGGTTTTACAAATAAAGTAGAAGCATATGTTGCGGGTGGTTACTACGAAAAAGGAAAAGGATTAAAAGAGCTAGCCGATGAAATGAAATCTCATCTTGATATTGGAGCAAGGGCAGTAAAAATGAAAATCGGTGGTGTTTCGATTAATGAGGATGTTGAAAGAGTCAGGACTGTTCGTGAAGCCGTAGGAAAAGACATTAAACTTATGGTGGATGCAAATAACGCTTACAAACATTATCAGGCTATGGAAGTAGCGAGAAAGATAGAAAAATATGATGTTTTCTGGTTTGAGGAGCCTGTAGAACCTGATGACTATGAAGGTTCAGCAATCATAGCAAGATCCACATCAACACCTATTGCATCTGGAGAAAATGAATATACCAGATATGGGTTCAGAGATATGATAAACGCAAGAAGCGCCGATATCCTTCAGCCTGATGCACTTGTGCTTGGAGGAATAACCGAATTCATGAAGATAGCTGCACTTGCACAAGCAAATGATTTAGATATCTCTCCGCATGGAGCACAGGAAGTTCATGTTCACCTTGTAAGTGCAATACCAAATGGATTAATACTTGAATTTTACAATGATACAGTTGATCCCATGTGGGGCAAAAGTTATACAGAAACAATAAACATTAAAGATGGTTATGTTTCACCTCCAGATCTTCCAGGATTAGGATTAGAACTGAATAAAAAGGAATTAGAAAAATATAGAGTACTATGATTAATATAATGATATAATTTTAATATGAAAAAAGAAGAGTACTATTTAAGTTATGTCGGCATGTTAGTTTTATTTTTAACTTTAATGATGTCTATTATTCATCTAGCTTTTTAGAATCATATTCTTTTTCAAATTGAGCGTAGGTATAAGTAGCCCCTACAACAAGAAGAAAAACAACCACAAAAGCTATTATTACAATAAATTCTGAACTCATTATTCTTTTGATACCTGAAGTAATATGGCAAAAGACAACACAGAAGGCACCCAAATTCCAACAAATATAGCCTCTTGCTTGTTACCTAATCCAAACCACAAAATTACTGATACCAAAAAAGATACTAAGGTAGCAGCTAACATTAAAAAAACAAAATTTCTATTTTTCATTATAAATTCCTCCGGACAGATTCTATCATAGATTTTTTCTAAAATTATTTTTTTTTGAAACCACCATTAACCAGAGTTGCTGAATTTCATTTCAATATAACCTATTATTCATAATAAGTTTCATCTTTTTGGAAAGGAAACATTGGTTTTCTTAAGTTTTTGAAATTAAAATTATGAAGCCCAGATGCTGTAACTCCCGGGGAGTCCAAAGCAATTATTTTTGAAGCTATTGGTTCAAAAGCTGGTCTTGGAGATTGAACTCCTTTGGCCACTATAATTGGATAGTTTATAGGATTCAACCCTAGAGAATAATAGAGTTCAATGCTAGTATTTCCCACTCTCTTGCTAGTTAATATCAAGGTATTTTCATCTTCAGTTTCGATAACTACTGTATCGCCCGCATCAAAATATTTAGTTCCTCCATGCGTTCTTCCATGATCTTCAAATTCTCCTTCAAAATATTTTTTTACTGTTCCCGATATCTCTATGGGGTCCCCATGCAATAAGTCGCTTTTACCTCCAACTTTTAACGTCACCATAGAGCCAATTTTATTAATACATTTTTTAACAGATTCTGGGTCATATAGAGTTTGAAGAATTCCACTAACTCCTATTTCTCTTGCCTTATGCAGTATATGAGTAGAATCGGCTGAAGATCCTGCACCTATATTATCTCCAGAGTCCATTAAAACTACTGGTTTTTCTCTAATTGATACTGCTTCCTTTAAGCCCTCTTCTATTGATGGAGCTTGAGAATCCATTTCAAATCTTTTACTCCAAGCATATTTTGCTATTTTTTTTGAATATTCTTTTGCCTTATTCATATTATTATTAGTGATTACAGTAAAAGACATTCCCATTTTTTTTATATCAGAATATGGATATCCTTCAGCAACACTTACAGAAAGAACTTCATCGTCAGAATATAGTTTTCTTGATTCTGCAAGAATTGATTTCATCGGTTCCTGATTAGTATTGTGATTTACTATGTTTATTGTCATAGGAGGAGTTTCAATTGATTGGGTCGGGAAGATTTCCTTTTGCACAGTTTTATATACAAGTTCTGCACATTTATAACCTGTTTCATCTGCATCCAAATGAGGTGTTGTCTGGTATACGTTAGTAATATCTGTATTCAATATCATTTGCTCCGAAACATTTGCATGCATATCAAGATTAATCCCAAAAGGTACCTCAGAACCTATTAGATCTCTTACCCTTCTTGTAATCTCGCCATCCATGTCATGAAATTCTTCTGAAACTGCAGCACCATGAAGGTTCAAAAGAACTGCGTCAAAAGGGCCTTTTTCTTCAATCATTTCTAATATTTCTGAAATTAATTTTTCAAATGTTTCAGACGTTATAGTGCCAAGAGGGCCAGTAGTCGCAAACATAAGAGGTATTAACTCAAAATCAAAATCTTGAGAAGCCTTATAAAAACCGCCAATTGTTGAAGGAGAGTCATAAAGTTTTTCTATTTCTTTCCCTCTGAGAAGCATTCCACTTTTTTCAAAGTTTTCATATTCAGTTGGTATACTATGGAATGTATTTGTTTCATGATTTATTCCTGCTAAAGCAAATCTCATATTCCTCCTTATTTATAGATTACATTACTTGGTCATTAAGTCTTTTATCAATATATCAACCGATATTTTAGAAGGAACAAATGTTTCTTCTTTGTCAGAATTACTAAACTTAAAACCTAAGTAATTTTGATTTGCGACATAATTACAAATGGCTTTATATCTAGACATCCCTCCTGGATAAGGCATAAAACCTCTTGGTTTTCCAGGTATATTAGCCCCATAATACCAAGATTTCTTAGCATGAATAAATAGTGTCTCGTTTGCAACATCATCGACATGTTTAGTCCAATTTTCCATAGATCCTTGAGTTGTCTCTACATAATCGATTTCATTTTTTTCCATATAAAGTATGCAATCATTAATCCATTCAACATGTTGCTCAATTGGAACAATCATATTGCATAAAACTGAAGGGCTACCCGGACCTGTGATAGTAAATAAATTTGGAAACCCTGAAATTTGTATGCCAAGAAAAGTTTTTGGTCCATCATTCCATACATCTTTTAGTTTTATGCCTCCGCGACCTCTAATATCTATATTTAATAATGGGCCAGTCATTGCGTCAAAGCCAGTTGCATACACCAAAATATCGAGTTCATATTCTCTATCTTTAGTCTTCACTCCTTTTGGAGTAATTGATTCAATAGGAGATGATTTAAGGTCAACTAGAGTTACATTATCTTTATTAAATGTTTCAAAGTAATTGGTATCAATTGGTGGTCTTTTAGAAGCAAAAGCATGGTCAATATCAGTTAAAATTTTAGCCTTTTTTGGGTCTTTAACTATTTTACGAATTTTTCTTTTTATGAAATCTGACGCAAGATCATTAGCCTCTTTATCAAACGCAATGTCATTGAAGCAGGCCCTAAAACCCAAGCCCCCATTAATCCACGCCTTTTCAAATATTTTCTCACGTTCTTCTTCGCTCGTGTCAAATATTTTTTGTTCAGAAAATTTAAAAAAATGCCCATTGGTATTGGAGTGAATAGTATTTTTTATTTCTTCATAATTTTCCTTAATATGTTTTTTAAATTCTGGACTTAATGGATAGTTACTTGCAGGCACACTAAAATTGGCAGAACGCTGAAATATAGTCAGATGTTTTGATTTTTCAGCTATTTCAGGAGCAGACTGAATTCCCGTTGATCCTGTGCCTATTTGTCCTACCCTTTTATTAGAAAAATCTACTTCTTCGTGTGGCCAATCGCCTGTATGATAACTTTCACCCAAAAAACTATCCGACCCATTAAAATCAGGTATATTTTTTGAAGATAAACAACCAACTGCTGTTATAAGATATTTGCTTTCAAATTCCTCTAAAGAGTCGGTTTTAACTATCCATTTATTATTTTCTTTGTAATTAGCTGAAATAACTTTTTTGTCAAAGTATATGTCTTTTTTAAGGCTAAATTTATCAGCAACATAATTTAGGTATTTAACTACCTCTGCATGACCTGGGTATCGTTCAGTCCATTCCCATTCTTCAAATAATTCTTTGCTAAATGTATACGAATAAGTAAAACTTTCTGAATCACACCTAGCCCCTGGGTATCTATTCCAGTACCAAGTGCCTCCTACCCCACTTCCTGCTTCAATCACTTTTGCAGAAAGGCCCAACTTTTTTAAGGAATATAATTGGTATAAACCTGAAAATCCTGCTCCAATTATTAAGGCATCAAGGGACAATATATTTGTATCTGAACTAATTTTATTTAATCTATTGTTTTTCATGCTTAATTCTTGATAATCAGAGGATTATTAAACTATAGTATAAAAAATATTGAACTTTATGAACTTATGAAACTTAAAAACAAATCAGTAATAATAACTGGGGCTGGGTCTGGCATAGGAAAAGCTTGTGCTCAACTATTCAATAAAGAAGGGGCAACCATTGTTCTAGCAGATATCAATGAAGGAGATTTAAATAAAACAAAAGAAACTTTAGACCCCAACATAAAGTCCTTAACATATAGATGCGATGTTTCCTCAAAAAAAGACACCAAAGATCTAATTAATTTCTCGATAAAATCTTTAAGTTCAGTAGACATTTTAATTAATAGCGCGGGTGTTAATCCTAGGAATGCTCCTAAGGAGTATGATTTTGAAGAAATATGGGATTGGGTTATAGGCGTGAATCTAAAAGGTTCATACCTAATGTCTCATTTTGCCGTAGAAAAAATGAAAGAAAGCGGAGGGGGTGTAATATTAAATATAGCGTCAATTATAGGATTAGTAGGCTACGATCCGAAGATTAGTTCAGGCCTCGATTCTTATGCTCACTCTAAAGGTGGTGTTGTTCAATTAACTAGAGATATGGCAGTAGGTTTTGCTAAATCTAATATAAGGGTTAACTCATTATGCCCAGGATATGCTAAAACAAAACTTACTGAACAGTTATTTAAGGATGACAAAATTCTAGATCATATGAAATCACTTCATCCTATGGGCAGATTAGCCGAACTAAATGAAATTGCTAATGCCGCTTTATTTCTCTGCTCTGATGATGCGTCATTTATAACAGGAGTTAACCTACCTGTTGACGGCGGATATACAGCAAGATAGCCTCATGAAAAGATAAACTTTTAGGAGAATCTACTTTAAGTTATTATTAATTAATAAAATAAAAATAAGGAGGTTTATGGATTTTTCTATGTTTATGATGCCATTGCATCTGCCTTCTGAAAATCCTGCCCTTGCCTATAAAAGAGATCTTGACCTTATAAGTTATGCAGAAGATTTAGGCTTTGATGAATTTTGGGTAGGAGAACATCATTCAGCGGCATGGGAAACTATTCCTTCCCCAGAAATGTTTCTAGCTGCAGCGAGTCAGAGGACATCCAAGATAAAGTTAGGAACCTCTATGATAAGTTTGCCATTTCATCACCCATTTAATGTAGCAGAAAGGATAACCTTCTTAGACCATCTAACTGAAGGAAGAGCATTGTTTGGGATTGGCAGATGTAGCCTGCCTACAGACATAAAATTATATCAAATCCCATATCCTGACTTACAGCCAATGATGGAAGAATCATTAGAAATAATTTCTTTATTGCTTGAAAGTGACGACCCTATATCTTTTAAGGGTCAATTTTGGGAAATAAAGGATATGGTACTCCAGTTAAAATCTTACCAAAGACCCAAAATGCCTATAGCTATAGCATGCTCAGGCTCGGAGAAATCACTGGAATTTGCAGGCAGCAATGGTTTAAAAGCATTGTCTTTAGCAAAGCCACCTGGGCCAAGTTCAATTCCTTTATCAAAACAATGGGACGTTATTTCGGATGCAGCAAAAAAGGCTGGAGCAAATGTTGACAGGAAAGAATGGGAACTAGTTACTTATGTATACTTAGCCGATACCAAGAAAAAGGCTATGGCTGACATAGAGTCAGGCGCCCACAGAGATATTCACGAATATTTTTCTACTATTAGTGACAATGGAATAAACCAGTATAAATCATCACCAAATCAATCTGATGATGATGTAACGGTTTCTTCAGTGATAAACAAAAGGTCATGGATAATAGGGTCACCAGACGATGCGATTGAACAAATAGAAAAATTGGAAAAAGAAGCTGGCGGAATAGGTGGTTTAATGATTACAACCCATGAATGGGTAAGTGAAAAAAAGAGTAAATACTCGGCAGAATTATTTGCAAGATATGTAATGCCTCATTTTAGAGGGCACAGCGCAGACCTAAAAAGAGAATGGGAAAGAACTAAAAAGAATTCAAAAGAAGGAAAACTCGCACACGCATCTGGCAAAAAGGGTGAAAATAACTTTAAAGATAATCATAAAAGTAACCTATATAAGAAAATATAATTTTATTGGGGAATGGTTAATATGTCGAAAGCATGGATTATATTCATGTTGATACGGAATCAGACCCTTAATTTTTTTAAGGGTCTGAAATTTAAAAATACCTGTTGACATGTAATCCGGAACCGTGTAATATCATCTCTAACGTTAGACGTAACGAGTGGGAAATTGGAAGGATGAACTCAAGGGACGCTGCATCTGGAAGAAGAACCACTATTCCGTATCGGGAGGATACTCTCACTCAGAAATGAGTGAGAGTTTTTCTTTTGTAACATCGAAATAATACACGGAAAAGTTTAGCTGTTGACATGTAATCCGAAACCGTGTAATATCATCTCTAACGTTAGACGTAACGAGTGGGAAATTGGAAAGATGAACTCAAGGGACGCTGCATCTGAAAGAAGAACCACTATTCCGTATCGGGAGGAGGCTCTCACTCAGCAATGAGTGAGAGTTTTTCTTTTGTATAAATTCTTTATAATGTTTGGTTATGAAAGAAATTCAAGAATTTAAAAATATCTCTCTAGAAAAAATTAATACATCTACTATTAATAGCGACTTAATAGATGAAAATGACATAGATGATATTGTTGCTGATATAAAAGAAAAAGGGCTGTCTAGACCTATAATTGTTTCACTGGAAAATGATAAATATACACTTATACTTGGAGTCAAAAGGTTTCTAGCCGCAAAAAAAGTTAAAAGTAGTTCAATTTTTTGTGGAGTGATTAATGGTTCTGCAGATAGGTCTGAAGTAGCAGCTATTGCTTTATGTTATACAAGCCTTGAAGATATGTTGAATAACGAAGATAAAGCACTGGCTATCAAATATCTTAATGAAAATCTTAAAGGAGACTTAAATAAAATATCCTCAATTACAAATTTAAATACTGAAGAGATTAGCTCTTATTTAAATTTTGGGAACGATATAGAAAAAGCAAAAATCTATTTAAGTAATATTCGTAAAAATTATTCTAAAGGAAAACTAAGTTCTTTTTCTCCAAAAGAAGTGCGAGATTTAGTTAAGTTATTAGATAAATTAAATTAATCTTGAGCTATCTACCACCCGTAGCTATAGCTATCACAAGAATAATTGCTACTATTAAACAAGCGATAAGAAACGGCGGGCTAGTTAAAAACTTTATCATAATGAGTCCTTTCTTGTTTATATATTATGTTTTTACCCTATTTTGCACGAATTCAAGTACATCAATGGGATGATTTTCTGGATCTTTAATATCTTTCCATACTCTAATCACGATGCCAGTTTCATCAAGAAGATAGGTTTCCCTCTTTATTGAATTGCCAAACTGTTCACTTACAAAAAATGTTCCAAATTCTTTTGAAACTCTATAATCAACATCAGATAATAAATCAAAATTTAAATTGAAATTATTTGAAAAATTGACATGAGAGTCATTATTATCAGCGCTTATACCTATTACTTCACAGCCTAACTCTTTGAGCTCAGAATAAATATCTCTGAACTTACAAGATTCTTTTGTGCACCCAGGAGTATTATCTTTAGGGTAAAAATAAATAACTAATAGTTTTTCATAATAATCATTTAATTTCTTTTTTACCCCAGAAGTATTTATCAATTCAAAACTAGGGCACTTATCTCCAATTTCTATAGACATAAAAGCAAATTCCTACTATAAATAGTAATTATAAAAATATAATTTTTCATCATATGAATAAAAAACCAAATATAATTTTAATCTTATCAGATGATCTTGGATATGAAACTTTAGGTTCCTATGGAGGAACTTCCTATAAAACACCTGTTTTAGATAATCTAGCTAAGACAGGAGCCCGGTTTAATAATGCTCATGTTCAGCCTCTTTGCACCCCAACTAGAGTGCAATTGATGTCTGGAAAATATAATTTTAGAAATTATATTGGTTTTGGATTAATGGACCCTAAAGAAAGAACATTTGGCCACATATACTCTGAAAATGGTTATAAAACTTGTATAACTGGAAAGTGGCAGTTGTATTCTTATAATCCGCCTAATGAAAAACCTGAAGATAGAAATAAAGGTCAAAAAATTGAAGATGCAGGTTTTGATGAATATTGTGTATGGCATGCTCACCAAACAGAAGAGAAAGGATCTAGGTACAAAGATCCAATAGTCTATCAAAATGGTGAATACCTAAAAGATACGAAAGATAAATATGGAGATGATATATTTGCTGACTATATAAATGATTTTATTGAAAGAAACCAGGATAATCCTTTCTTTATTTACTTTCCTATGACATTAACTCATGACCCCAAAGAACCTACGCCTGATAGCGAAGAATATAAACTATTTGAGCCACCATCAAATAAAACATTAGGGGGCAAAACATTTGATGAACTGGAAAATTGGGATGATGATCCAAAATTCTATAAAGATATGGTTGAATATCATGACAAAGTAATTGGAAAAATAGTATCAAAACTAGAATCACTTAATTTGAAAGATGAAACTTTAATAATATATGCAGGCGACAATGGAACAACCAGAGGAATTGTTTCTATGATGGGTGATAAAAAGATTATTGGGGGGAAAGGGCTTACGAGTGATACTGGAACACACGTTCCATTAATATGCAATTGGCCAAAAATTGTACCTGAAGGAACAGTAATTGATGACCTTGTAGATGCATCAGATTTTCTACCTACAATGCTAGAAATAAGTGATATCGAGCATAGTGATATAACAGATGGCAGATCTTTTTATCCTCAAATTAGAGGAGATAAAGGTAATCCAAGAGAATGGATATATTTTTATTTTAATCCCGCTAGTCCAAGACTTGAAAGGCCTGTTTCAGAATTTGTAAGAGAAAAAAAATGGAAATTATATTCAGATGACAGAATGTTTAATGTATTGGATGACCCAGATGAAAAAAATATAATATCTTGGGATCAAAATGAAGAAACTAAAGCAACTTATACCAAACTAAAAAAAATACTTACTAATATAAAAAATTAATTTATCGCCTAAATACTCTGGGATCTAATTTATTAGGCTCTACTTTTTCTACTACTGTTCCAGATAAAATATCATGACCACACCTCCTATCAGATTTAAATATTAATAAAGTCTGAACAAGCACCATGAGTGCTATAAATGAGATTATGCTCTCTGAAGTACTAAAGGTTGGGTTAGATGAATTCAAATCAAAATTATTTTCATTAAGAAAGAATATACTTAATAAATTTGGCACTTGCCAAACCAATAAATAACGAATTATAAAAACATTCTTTATATTAGGTATTTGAAGGGTACGTGAATCTATAATTCTTATAGAAATCAACCTTTTCCCGATAGTTTGGCCATCTTTTATCAAAAAATTTCCTTGAACAATAATTACTATTAATAAACTAATTATTGATAATACATTTGTAGACTTAATTGAAAATAATGAAAAAAACAAAGGTATTATAAAACTAATTCCAAAGGAAAAACACGCATCAGCAAAAAAAGCATAGAATCTTTGCGATCTTTCTGCTAGAAAAACTTCATTCCTCTGTTCTATAGTACTTTCCATATTTATTACTAATAATAATATTTATAACTATATATATTTATATAATAGTAAGATATATATTTTTGATTACTAAGATTTTTTATTATATATTTATTTTATATCTACGGAGGTTAAAGTGCTACCTAATAAATTAAAGAAGACTCTTAGTTCTGGCGGAAAAGTTTACGGAACCATGTTGTGGGGGATTCAAGGAACAAGGCTTATTCAAATGCTGAATCCAAAACATATAGATTATGTTGTAATTGAAGCAGAGCATGCAGCTAGAACAAGGCTAGAAATTAGTGAATTAACTTCAACATTAAGATCTAAAGAAATCACTAGTATTGTAAGAATTACTTCTCCTAATCCGGAGGTTGCAGGAGCAATGATAGATGCCGGTGCAGATGGAATACTAGTTCCTTATACAGAAAATATAGATGAACTTAAACTTTCGTTTGGCAGAACTTACTTTAACCCATTAAAGGGTGAATACTTAGAAAAAGTCTTGAACACAGGCGAATTCCCAAGTAAGAAATCTGAAGATTATTTAAGAAATAGAAATAAAGATAAAATTTTTATCCTGGGGATAGAAAGTGTACCTGCTATGGATAATCTTGAAAAAATGATCAATTCTGTTGAAAAAATTGATGGGATATTTGTAGGCCCTAATGACTTAACAACATCAATGGGAATTCCTGATGAAAAAGATTCTGATCTATATATCGAAGCACTAAAAAAAATAATACGTATATCTGAAGATCATTCAATTCCAGTTATGATTCATCATGCAACAATGCAAGAAAGCAACCTTTCTTTAAAATTAGGTTCTAGGTTTGTTTTGCACGGAAGTGATGCTTCCTTTTTGGGCCAAAAAATAGAAGAGGATTTTGATAAATTAAGATCAGGCAAGTCTAATTATGATGAATCAACTAAGATAAATAAACCTTATTAATATTTATCTGTTAAATCTTTTAAGGCCGCCCATGAAAGAAGTGCACATTTAATCCTTACAGGGAACTTTTTTACTCCCTCAATGGCATATGAATCACCAATAGCATCTAAATCTTCATCAGATAGTTCCTCATCTTTAAGCATTGATCTGATATTTAGATTTATACTCCTCGCTTCATCGACTGATTTTCCATAAATAGAATCACTCATCAAAGAGCCAGAAGACTGACTTATAGCACAACCTCTTCCTGTAACACTAACATTTTCAATTATTCCGTCATCAGAAATCGCCAATTGAAGTTCTATTTCGTCCCCACAAAATGGATTGTGGGCCTTAGTCTCGTCATATTTTCCAGATAACTTTTTTGAATTTCTAGGATTTTTATAATGATCTATAATTACCTCTTGATACATATCATCAAAATCTGACAGTTCACTCATTACTTAAAGTACTCCTCAACTTCTAAAAGTCGGTCAATAAAAATGTCAATTTCCTCTTTAGTATTATAAATATAGACACTAGCTCTGGATGCAGCAACTATGCCGTAACTTCTAACTAAAGGCATAGCACAATGATGCCCTGTTCTAATTGCTATCCCAAATCTATCTAGTCCACTGCCTATATCATGCGGATGAATTTCATTATGACTAAATGAAACTACCCCTCCCCTTTTCTCTTTTGATTTATCTCCTAATATTTCAAAATTATCTAGTGATTTAAATTTATTAAAAATATACTCTCCAACCTCCACTTCATGATTCCATACATTTTCCATCCCAATATTCTGTAGATATTCACATGCAACTCCCAATGCAATCGCATCAGCTATATTAGGAGTCCCCGCTTCAAATTTATAAGGGAGTTCATTCCATTTCGCATCTTCATATGAGACTTCACTAATCATATCTCCTCCAAAAAGAAATGGAGTCATTTTATCTAAAATATCAAATTTTCCGTATAAAACTCCTATACCTGTAGGCCCTAGCATTTTATGGCCAGAAAAACAAAGAAAATCACAATCTAAATCTTTAACATCTACTGGCATATGAGGAACACTTTGACAAGCATCGATTACAGTAATTGCAGGGGTATTCTTAGATATTTCTATTATTTCTTTTACAGGAAGTAAAGTCCCAAGAACATTTGACATATGAGTAACTGAAATAAGTTTAGTTTTATTACCAATCATGGATTTTAATTTATCTAAATCAACATCCCCGGATTCATTCAGGGGAATATATTTTAAGTTTGCTTTTTTCTCTTTGCATAATTCTTGCCATGGAACTATATTTGAGTGATGTTCAAAAGGTGTTATAAAAATATCATCACCTGATTTAATATTTTTACTCCCCCAACTGTATGCTATCAAATTTAGTGATTCTGACGCATTACGCGTATAGATTATCTCTTCATCTCTATCAGCATTTATAAACTCTCTAACTTTAGTTCTTGATTTCTCATATTCATCAGTAGCTTTTACACTTAAAGTGTGAACTCCTCTATGAACATTAGAGTTATATTTTTCATAGTAATCAATCAATGAATCTATTACTGCTTTAGGCTTTTGAGATGTAGCTGCATTATCAAGATAAATCAAATCATTACCGTTGATTTTAGTTTTTAATATCGGGAAGTCTTTTCTTATTTTTTGTATATTCATTCTATTTGAAAGATAATTTAGGCAAAATTGATTCAGTTTGATTAGAAGCAAAATTTCTTATTTTTTCATCAGAAATTTCATCAATTATTTCATCTACAAAACCCCTGACAAGCATTTGAGTAGCGATTTCCTTTTCAATCCCTCGAGACATCATATAATACAATGTACTTTCATCTACATGTCCAGCAGTAGCTCCATGAAAACACTCAACATCATCTGCATAAATTTCTAGACTAGGCTTAGTGTCAATTTCAGCACCTTTAGACATTAATAAATTTAAATCCTTTTGGGTCGCGTATGTTTTTTGGGCATCCTTTTCAACAAATATTTTCCCACTAAATACAGCCTTAGATTCATCAGAAAGCACTCCTTTATAAAATTGATTACTTTTACAATTTGGTACTAAGTGATCAACAGTTACATGAGTATTAAATTGGGCTTTATGGTTAGTGAAATATATTCCTCTGAGATCACACTCACTATTCTCTCCACCCATAATAACTTTGATATCATTAGACCCAAGAGATGGAGAATGGCAAAAGGAAGTATTTTTGTAATAACTACCCTCTTCTTGAAAAACTCTAGTAAAGTTGAAATTCATATCTTTTTGAGAACCCAAAATAACTTTGTTATGTACTAATTTTGAGTCTTTGTCTAAATATATTTCCAGAACAGGAATGTTTAAAGTATTAAAATTCGAATCAAAATGAATTTCGTTTATCGTTACTTCTGTATTCGAAGCTATTTTTATACACATTCTCTCAGTAGTTAATCTCTCATCCTGGCTTTGACCTGCAAATATTATATTGAGAGCTTTTTCAGAAAATTTCTCATTGATCCAAAAACTTGTTATATCTGCAACCGCAGCATTCAAAGCAATAAAACCATCTTCTTCTGGATCAGCTATCTCACCAATAATTGTTTTAGAAGGGCTGGAAGCACCTATTCCTTCAGGTTCAACAAAATTTGCGCCTGATAAATGATTATCATTATCTCCAACTACTAAAATCTCATCTTCTACAATATTAATTCCGCATGGAGATAATTTTTCTAAAACTGAATCAAAATTTGTAGCTATTCTCTCTTCATAAATACTTTTGATAAAATTTGAACTAGTTACACTTCTTAAATCAAGATATTTCCATCTCTCATTTCCTTTTTTATTCAAAGGAAATCCATTTTCAATAAAATAGTCTGCCCCAGGAGTAACGGCTTTCATAAAATAAAAGTTTTTATTACTTTTAAGTTCTGATTCTATGAGTTTTTTATAATGATCTATATAACTCATCCAAAACTTTCGTATCCGTCTGTTTCAATTTTTTTAACTAAGTCATAATTTCCAGATTTAACAATGTTTCCATTTACTAAAACATGAACAAAGTCAGGTTTTATATGATTCAACAATCTTTGATAGTGCGTAACAATTAAGAAAGATCTCTCAGAATCTCTCATCTTATTAACTGCATCACCTACTGCTTTTAAAGCATCAACATCAAGTCCAGAGTCAGTTTCATCTAATAATGCAAGATTTGGTTCAAGCATCATCATTTGAAATATTTCATTCCTTTTCTTTTCTCCTCCAGAAAAACCTTCATTTAAAGATCTCTTCATAAGATCTTCACTTATGTTAATTTCTTTAAGCTTATTATCATAAATTTTTGAAAATTCCCTTACAGATAACTCAGCATCTCCATTAGCTTTTCTTTTTGCGTCAACTGCTGCTTTAACAAACTGCCATGGTCTAACACCAGGTATTTCAGAAGGGTATTGAAATGCTAAAAAGATTCCTTTTCTAGCCCTTTCATCAATAGTCATATCTAATAAATCTTCTGATTTAAATTTAATTGAACCAGAATCAACTTGATAACTATCTCTTCCGGCAATTACGTTGACAAGTGTACTTTTACCTCCACCATTAGGTCCCATAATTACATGAGTCTCCCCACTGCCAATTTCTAAATTTACCCCTTTCAGTATCTCTTCTTGAGTTTCAGAAACTGACACATTTAAGTTTTTTATTTGTAATAATTTTTTAGCCAACTGCGCCCTCCAAACTAACTTTTAATAATTGACCAGCTTCAACAGCAAATTCAAATGGTAGTTCTTTAAAAACTTCCTTGCTCCAACCAGTTATTATCATATGATGAGCCTCTTCCTCGTCAAGTCCTCTCTGCATTAAATAAAACAGTTGATCATCACTTACTTTAGAAGTGGACGCTTCGTGTTCTAACTTAGCTGAAGGATTTTTTACCTCTATATACGGAACAGTATGAGCCCCACATTTATCACCTATAAGCAAGGAGTCACATTGAGTAAAATTTTGAGCATTATCTGCTGAAGGAAGAACCTTTACTTGGCCTCTATATGTGTTGTTTCCTTCGCCGGCGGAAATACCTTTTGCTACTATTGTACTCTTAGTATTTTTCCCTATATGTATCATTTTAGTTCCAGTATCAGCTTGCTGATGATTATTAGTAAGAGCTACTGAATAAAATTCACCAATAGAGTCGTCTCCTTGGAGAATCACGCTTGGATATTTCCAAGTAATTGCAGATCCTGTCTCTACCTGAGTCCAACTAATTTTAGAGCCTTTGCCAGAACATTTTCCTCTTTTTGTAACAAAATTATAAACACCACCAACTCCTTCTTTAGTTCCTGGGTACCAATTTTGCAATGTAGAGTATTTTATTTCAGCATTTTCTAATGCAACAAGCTCTACTACTGCTGCATGCAGCTGACTACTTTTTCGTATAGGTGCAGTGCATCCCTCCAAGTAACTAACATAAGAATTTTTATCTGCAATAATAAGAGTTCTTTCAAATTGCCCCGTATCAGCAGTATTTATTCTAAAATAAGTCATCAATTCTATAGGGCATCTAACTCCTGGTGGAACATAAATAAATGATCCGTCAGAAAACACAGCGGAATTTAAATTAGCAAAATAGTTATCAGAATAAGGCACAACGCTACCTAAATATTTCTCAACTAAATCAGGGTGATTTTTTACTGCCTCACTAAATGAGCAAAAAATAATTCCTAATTCCTTCAACTGCTTCTCGTAAGTTGTTGCAACAGAAACGCTATCAAAAACTGCGTCTACAGCAACGCCAGCAAGTTGAGCTCTTTCTTCTAAAGGAATCCCTAACTTCTCAAATGCCTCTAGCATTTCAGGATCAACATCTTCTAAAGACTTAGGTGCATCAGAAGAATTTGGGGCAGCATAGTAATGAATATCTTGATAATCAATTTTTGGGTAATCAACCATTGCCCAATCAGGTTCACCTTCTTTTTTATCTTGAGTTATCCAATGCTTATATGCTTTAAGCCTCCAATCCAATAGCCACTTAGGTTCTGATTTTTTTGTACTTATTATTTTTATAATTTCTTCGTTGAGACCTTTAGGCACTACTTCTGTTTCAACATCAGTTGTAAAACCCCATTTATATTCTTTATCCTCTAATTTTGTCTCACGAGATATAGAATTATTATCGGATGCCATATTTAATTCCTGTCTTCATAATTTTTACTTTTTATCATTCTTCTTAATTCTATCTTAATTTTTATGAAAATGGAGTATAATATTTAAATGTCATTCGAACCTATTATTGGGCTAGAAGTCCATGTTCAATTAAATACAAATAGCAAGATGTTTTGCTCGTGCTCTGGATCATACCAAGAAATGGAACCTAATAGTTTAGTATGTGAAGTATGTCTAGGTCTACCAGGTTCTCTTCCATCTGTTAACTTAGAGGCTGTTAAATCAGCGATTAAACTTGGGTTATCATTAGGATGCAATATATCAGACATAACAAAGTTTGATAGAAAAAATTATGTTTACCCTGATCTGATGAAAGGCTATCAAATATCTCAGTTTGATATGCCAATTGCTATAAACGGAGAAATAAATATCGAAACTAAATCATCAGAAATAAAATCTAGAATAAGGATAAACAGGGTTCACATGGAAGAAGATGTCGCCAAATTAATTCATAATGAACTCAATGACTCTGTTTTTATGGATTTAAATCGTTCAGGTATGCCACTACTAGAAGTAGTCACAGAGCCTGACTTTAGGTCTTCTGAAGAAGCTGAAAGTTACCTAATTAAACTACAATCAATTGTTAGATATCTAGGAATAGGAAAAGCAAATATGGAAGAGGGGAGCTTTAGATGTGATGCCAACGTAAGTATACGAGAAAAAGGATCAGAAAAACTTAACGAAAAAGTTGAAATAAAGAACATGAACAGAATAAAAGCTGTAGCGAGAGCTATAGATTATGAAATTGCACGCCAAGAAAAAGCTATGAATAACGGAGATAGAATTATACAAGAAACAAGAGGCTGGGATGACATAGAATCAAAAAGTATACCTCAAAGATCAAAAGAAGACGCTCATGATTATCGTTATTTTGCAGAACCAGATATACCAGCAATTAAAATAACTGAAAAATTTATAAATTCACTAAAAGAAAGTTTGCCAGAACTGCCCGAAGAGAAGCAAGAAAGATATGAGAATGATTTAAATCTATCTTCATATGATGCCGGAATATTAGTCTCTAATCAAAAAAAGGCTGATTTTTTTGATAAAGTGATTGATTCATCTAATCAGTTAGATGGCAAATACGTAGCTAATTGGATAAATGTTGACTTAAATGCTATCTCGAATGCCCAAAAAGATGACGAATTAGAAAAAATGAAAATCTCTCCAGAAAATTTTGGAAAATTAATTGCGCTAGTTAAAGAAAATAAAATAAATAAAAATACAGCCAAAGATTTATTATCAGAAATCTACCTATCAAATGAAGATGCAGAAAGCCTTTCTAAATCAAGAGGTCTTCAAAAAATTGAAGACTCGGGTCAACTTTCAGATATTGTAAGAAACGCAATTGAATCTAATCAGGCAGCAGTAGATGACTATAAAAATGGAAAAGAAACTGCGGTTAGATTTCTGATTGGACAAGTCATGAAACAATCTAAAGGAACCGCTAATCCAAACTCTGCTGAAACTGAAATCATAAAGCAATTAAAAAATGAATAATACGCCAAAAGTAACTGGAATAGGTGGTGGAACAGGTCTATCTACTTTATTTAGAGGACTTAGAAATAAAGATTTAGATATTTCTGGAATAATTTCTGTAACAGACGATGGGGGGAGTTCTGGAAGATTAAGAGAAGGGTTTGGAATATTGCCTCCGGGAGATTTTAGGAATTGCTTGGTAGCCTTGTCAGATACTGAGCCAATACTACAAAAATTATTTCAACATAGGTTTGAAGGGAATGATCCGTTATCTGGCCATTCTTTTGGTAATCTTTTTATACTTGCTATGGAAGAAATTACGGGTAGTTTTGAAGAGGCACTCGAAGAATCTTGTAAGATTTTAAATGTAAAAGGTAAATTAATACCCTCAACTCTTGACCAGATAAATTTATCGGCAGAAATGAAAGATGGGACTACAATTAATGGAGAATCAAATATTCAAAAAAATTCTTCAGGTATAAATAAGTTAAATCTTAATCCTAACTCTCCATATGCTAATCAAAAAGCCATAGAAGAAATTTTGAATACGGATTACATTGTGATAGGCCCAGGCTCATTATTTACTAGCATAATACCTAATTTTCTTGTCCCTGAAATTTCAGAGTTTATAAAAATATCTTCTGCCAAGAAAATATATGTCTGCAATATAGCTACACAATTGGGAGAAACTACTGGCTTTGATGCATGCGATCACGTACAAACTCTTCTGGATTATACTAATAATTTAAAATTAGATTACATAATTGTGAATAATAATATAGGAAATTTAGGTAAAGGTTTCCCAACAAGTAAATGTGTAGAAATTGGAAACTTAAAAGAGGAATGGGGGGAGATAATTTTGGAAGACTTGATGAATAATAACTTTAAAGGACACCATGACTCTGATAAACTGGCGAACGTAATAATGGATATAATCAATAAATAATGTTTACTATAATAGAAATAATAATTTCTTTAGCCTTAATAGCAATAATACTTTTACAGGTTAGAGGGACTGGAACTGCTCTTTTTGGTCAGGCTGAAAGTTCTTTCAGGGTTAGAAGGGGTTTTGAGAGACTTCTATTTAGAGGTACTATTGTACTAGCGATAATTTTTGTTGTTGTTGCTGTATTAAATGTTAGATTCTAAATTAATTCCCAGTCAGTAATTCCGTTCGACTTATCAATTAGTTTTATACCTTTCTCTAATAATTCATCTCTTATCAGATCAGACTTATCAAACTCTTTATTATCTCTATGATATTCTCTTTTTTTAATCAATTCTTTTATATGTTCGTCATTGATATCTTTTTTTTGTTCATTCATATTTTGACATAAACCAAGAACAGAAAGCATCAAATTTAAAGTTTTTCTTGCATCAGAAGTATTATGACCTTGATTATTCCCAGAATTTATTTTTTTAGCTAAGAGAAGAACCTGAGAAAGTGCTACTGGGGTATTTAAATCAGAGGACAAAGCATCTACGAAAAGATCTTTTTCTTTTTCATAATCTGTCTTTTCTGAATTATTATTTTTTACCTCTTTAAGCGATTCTTTTATCCTAGATAATGGTCTAGATTGACTAGAAATTAATTCCTCAGAATAAATCAAAGGACTCCTGTAATGAGACGAAAGAATCCACATTCTTATTTGATCAGAATCAAATTTTTTTAAGGCTTCTTTAACTGTAATAAGGTTTCCAAGCGACTTACTCATCTTCTCCCCTGAAAGTTTAACCATCCCATTATGCATCCATATATTTGCAAACTTATTACCAGTTAAAGATTCGCTTTGAGCTATCTCATTTTCGTGATGAGGAAAAATCAAATCTATCCCTCCTCCATGGATATCAACCGTTTCTCCAATAGTGTTTATTACCATAGAACTACACTCAATGTGCCACCCAGGCCTTCCCAATCCCCAAGGCGATTCCCAGCTAGGCTCATCATTTTTTGCTGATTTCCATAAAGCAAAATCTTCTTGAGATTCTTTTTCTAAATCAATATCCACTCTTGTGCCTGACTTTGCATCGTCTATTTTTCTACCACTAAGTTTCCCATAATCTTTAAATCTATTTGTTTTGAAATAAACACTATTATTATTAATATAGGTTAGTTCTTTTTTTTCTAGTTCTAATATAAATGAAATGATATTTTTAATTTCTTCTGTAGCTTTAGGATAAACTGAAGCTCTTTTTACTCCAAGCGCATCCATATCTTCAAAAAAGGCTTTGGTGTATTTTTCAGAAACTTCTTTCATCGATGTGCCCTCTTCAATTGATTTATTTAAAATTTTGTCATCTACATCTGTGAAATTTTGCACTCTATATACATCAAATCCTTTATAAGATAAGAATCTATCTAAGACTTCAAATGTAATAGAGGAAAAAGCATGACCTAAATGACAATAATCTGAGGTAGTTATGCCGCATACATATAAATTAATTTTATTAGGAGATTTTAATTTTTTATAATCCCTAGAAAATGAGTCATAAATTTCAATCATTAGGCTCTTTCAATGTAACAGCGCATAAAGTTCCGATAGCATCTCCGGATCCTATCAAACCCATATTGTCAGTAGAAGTTACTTTTAAGTTTATTTTTTCAATATCTAAGTTTAGTAAATTTGATATGTTTTGTTCAATATTAACTAATAAATCTGATAATTTAGGCTCTTGGAGAATAATTTGAATATCGATATGGAAAATTTCTAAATTTAACCCATTCATTAATTCAATTGCTTTATTGAGAAAAATTTCAGAAGAAATATTTTCCCATTTTTTTTGATTAGATGGAAAATGTTTGCCTAGATCACCATGCCCTATTGCACCAATAATTGAATCAGAAATAGCATGCAAAACTACATCAGCATCACTATGACCATCAAGTCTTTTTTCATATGGAATTTTTATCCCACCTAAAACCAAACTGTCACCTTTAACTAGTCTATGAACATCAGATGCAATCCCACTTTTAAAATTCCAACTATTATTAAATTTTTTCAGAAACTCTAAATCATTAAGAGTTGTTATTTTCTGATTCACTATATTCCCTTCTATGGAATTTACTTCAAATCCGTTTATTTCTAATAATTCAGATTCATCAGTATAAATCACTTTTTGAGAGGTTTTTTTTATACATTCTTTTAAAATTTTAAAATTGAAAAACTGAGGTGTTTGAGACCTAAATAATTCATTACGGCTTACGGTTTTAATAACTTGTTTTAATTTAACTTTCTTAACTGTATCTTGAATAGGAATAACAGGTATAACTGCATCCTTTTCATCTAATAACTTTAGACCCTCTTTTAAAATTGAATCTAAAAAAAGTGGTCTTGCTGAATCATGTATTACAATTTTCTCTATAGAAAATTTATCAAGATAATCTACTGCAATAGATACAGAATCTTGCCTTCTATCACCTCCTAATATCACGTCTTCATCTAGATTATAATCTTTAAGAATATTCTTTATATCTGAGATATTGTCCCTTGAAGCAACTATAATAATATTTGAAAACAGTTTTGAATTATTAAACTTTTTAATGGACTTAACAAATATTGGAACACCATCAATAATTGAAGTAGTTTTATCAAACCCATTCATGCGAGAACTACTACCAGCACATAATAGAACAGCTGCAGTTAACTGGTTTTCATTTTGATTTAAATTCACAACCAAATATTACCATAATTAAATCAAAGAATTTATATCTTATTTAGCCTTAACCTCAGTTCTCTTTTTAGCAGCATTCTTTTCTTTATCGATAGACAAGGCTTCTTTTTTGACATTAATTAACACTGAGTCCCCATCGATAAATTCACCTGATAACATTTTCTTGGCAAACTCATTTTCTATGCTTCTTTGAACTACTCTTTTGAGGGGCCTCGCTCCATATGATTTATCAAATCCATTTTCAACTAACCAATTTAATGCCTTTTTAGAAATTTTCATTTCTATTCCTAATTTTTTAACTCTATCTATAAACTTATTCATCACAATTAATGCTATAGATGACAGTTCTTCATGAGTCAATGAATCAAAAATAATAGTTTCATCTACCCTATTTAGAAATTCAGGCCTAAAATGACCAACTAAAGCATCTTCTACCTTTGATTTTCTATTTTGAATTTCACTTTTTGACCCTGAAAACCCTATAGATTCTTTTGCGATATGAGATGAGCCCAAATTGCTTGTCATAATTATTACTGTATTTCTAAAGTTTACAGTTCTACCATGACCATCTGTTAGCCTGCCATCATCAAGCAATTGTAATAAAAGATTCATTACATCCGGATGAGCTTTTTCTATTTCATCAAATAATATAACCCTAAAAGGCCTTTTTCTTACCGCTTCAGTTAATTGGCCAGCATCATCATAGCCAACATAGCCAGGAGGGGCACCTATTAATCTTGTGGATGACCCTTTATCCATATATTCGGACATATCTATCCTAACCATATTGTCCTCATCATCAAACAAACTTTCAGCTAATGCTCTTGCTAGTTCCGTCTTACCTACACCCGTAGGTCCTAAAAATATAAATGTTCCGACTGGTCTCTTAGGATCACTAACACCAGATCTTTGCCTTCTAATAGCATTAGAAAGTGCTATAACAGCATCTTCTTGGCCAACCAATCTTTGGTGAAGTCTATCTTCTAAATTTAAAAGTCTCTCTTTATCTTTTTCTACTAATCTAGCCACAGGAATATCAGTTCTTTCAGCTATTAATGTGGCTATACTTTCAGAATCTACAATTCTATTCTTATCAACTTCTTCGTTGCTATCTTCTGAAATCATTTCTTTGTGCAATCCTAATCTCTCTGATTTTAATTTTGCTGCTTCTTCAAAATCATTTCTTCCAGATGCAGCCTCTTCTTGGTCTAATAAATTTTTTATTTGGTCATCATAATCTTTTATATTTGACGGCAATGATTCAGAATTAATCCTAAGTTTAGCTGCCGCCTCGTCTATTAGATCAATAGCCTTATCAGGAAGGTATCTTTCAGTAATATACCTTGCACTTAAATTAACTGAAGCTTCTAAGGCGGAATCAGTGATTTGAATTTTATGATGTTTTTCATATCTTGGCCTAAGTATCTTCAACATTTCTATTGCTACTTCTTGGTCGGGTTCATCCACATTCACTGGAGTAAACCTTCTTTCTAATGCCTTGTCAGATTCTATATATTTTCTATATTCTTCTGGAGTTGTCGCCCCAATCAACTGAACCTCGCCCCTAGCAAGTGCTGGCTTCATCATATTTGCAGCATCTATTGCACCTTCTGCGCCTCCAGCACCAACCACTATATGAATCTCATCAATAAATAGAACAATTTCACCCGATGCTGCTCTTATTTCATCCATAACAGCTGTCAATCTTTCTTCGAATTCGCCTCTAAATTTTGCGCCTGCAAGTAAAGACGCCATTTCTAATTTGAGTAGTTTTCTATTTTTTAAAGACTCTGGAACATCATCAATAACTATACTTTGAGCAAGACCTTCCACAATAGCTGTTTTTCCTACTCCAGCATCACCAATAATCACAGGGTTATTTTTTGTTCTTCTAGTAAGCGTTTGAAGCACCCTTTGAATTTCTTTTTCTCTACCTACAACTGGATCAAGTTGCCCTGCTCTAGCTAATTTTGTTAAATCAACACTATATTTTTCTAATGCTTGATACTTTCCTTCGGCACCTTGGTCTGTCACCCTCTGACTACCTCTAATTTCTTTCAAAGCGTGATAAATTCTCTCTACGCTAATATTGTATAAATTAAATAATCTATTAACTTCACCATCCTCAATGGAAACTAAACCTATTAGTAGATGCTCTATCGCGATAAAATCATCGTTTAATCTTATTTTCTCTTCTTGCGCTTCGTCGAGAACCTTTTTTAATCTTGGTTCAATATATATCATTTTAGTTGATGATTGCCTCTCACCTAAAGTAGGCAACTTTGATAGAGAAGATTCTAAGTTTTGCTTAATTTCTGCTAGGTCAGCTCCAAGAAAATCAAATATTTTAGTTGCCATTCCATCTTTGATAAACAGCATTCCTAAAGCTAAATGTTCAGCATCTAATTGTGCATTCCTCATATCTGATGCCCAGGCATGAGCTCTCTCAAGTGCTTCTGATGCTTCACTTGTATAATCTTCTCTTCTAGGTAAAACCACTGTTTCCTTTCGATATATAATTTTTTATATATATCATATTCTATTTCTTATTACATAATGCATATTATAACTTGATATGAATCATGTCAACAATACTTTTTTTTATTTCTAACTATAAATATACTTAGTTTTTTAGTTCATTGGAATGTAAAATCTAATCTATAAATGGAAAAATTTTTACTAAAAAACCTGATTTTTTAACAAAATACGAAGTAATTATTAGTGATTACCTGAAATCTTCTGTGCTTTCATATAATGGAAATATTTCCAAATATATTAATAATTATTTTGGGTGGGATAACAAAAAAAGGCATTCTTATCAAGGAAAGGCATTTAGGCCTGCAATGTGTATTACTTTATGTGATTCATTATCTGGAGATATTGGTGCTGCTTTGCCATGCTCTATATCGGTTGAGTTAGTCCATAATTTTTCATTAATTCATGATGATATAGAAGATAACGATAAACTAAGAAGACATCAACCTACATTATGGACTATTTGGGGGATACCTAAAGCTCTTATAACTGGCAATTCAATATTAGTACTTGGAAATCAAAAATTAGAAAAACTTCTTGATTATGGGATTAGTAAACAAAAATTATTTCTTTCGCAAAAGTTACTGACTGAAAGTTATCTAAAAATGATGGAAGGGCAATTTTTAGACATATCTTTTGAGAAAAAATCTAAAATTTCTAAAGGTGAATATTTAAAAATGATTGGTTTAAAAACTGGAGCGTTAATTGAGTGTTCAGTTATGTTAGGTGCAATTTCATCTAATAAAAATCTCACGAAATCGGATTTAAATCTAATTTCAGATTTTGGCAAAGATATAGGATTATTATTCCAAATTAGAGACGATATTTTAGGCGTATGGGGAACTGATAAAACAGGAAAACCAGTTGGAGGGGACATAAGAAAAAAGAAAAAAAGTCTTCCAATGATACTGACCATAAATAGTAACTCAACTTATGATAAAGACATAAACGAGATAATGAATAAAACAAAAATAGAAGACAATGATATTGATAAGTTCATAGATATAATGGAAAAAATTGAAATTAGAAAAAAATGTGATGAAATCGCCGAAGAATATTTAATAAAAATTCAAGATACCATATCAAAAATACCTACTTCTAATAAATATAAGAAAACATTTAATGAAATCACAAATTTTTTAATGTATAGAGAAGTTTAAATGATATTAGTTTGCACGAAAGAAGATATTAGAATAGAAGATTCATTAGAGTTATCAGGATTAAAATCAGCAGATAGTCCAGGAGAAATGGAAATTTATATTGCCAACTCAAGGGTTCTTAGAGATGAAGTATTACTATTCAAATGCAATGAATCAAAAGTACAGTGTAGAGTTGGCATTAAATGGTCATTAGACAATTTTAAAGAAATAAGTTCTTCAGTATTCATTGGCCTTATTGATCCAATAAATTCATCAATATTAAAAAACCACATATTAATTGCAAATAAATTATCTAATATTGATCAACCAGAACTGGAATGGAGCAAAGAAATATCTGCGGACTCAATAAAAATTAATTCCAAACAACAAAAAATTATTCGCTACGCAACACATAAATCTAATCTAGATTTTTTATATGGAGAAATAGTTAGTTTGAATAAAAATGATTATTCTAATCACATAGTACAAGAGTTAAAATCATTAAGTAATTTTGATGCAATAAATAATTTATGTTTTACGGTGAATGAAATTCTAATATCTAAAAAAATATATACTTACAATATTTTAGTTGGCAATCCAAAAGAATATACACATTTCAAAAAGATTGAATTTAAGAATCTTTTTACAAATTTAAAATTAGATGATTAGATGAATATCCAAGACAGGATCAATAAGAAAAAAATTCAGCAAACATATGAGAATTTTCCTCTTTGGTCATCTTTTTATTTAAAGAATTTAATGCCTCATTTGTCAGCCATATATTATTTCTGTAGAACAGTTGATGATATTGGAGATATGAAAAAAAATATTGCAGTAAAAAAATTAAGAACTTTGAAAGATGATTTGGATAAGTGTTTTAAGAAAGATTGCACCCCTAATGACAAATTATTTCCTTTAATGAATACAATAAACAAATTCGATTTACAAAAAAAATCATTTGAAGATCTTATTAAGGCAAATGATTTTGACATAAAACATAACAGATATGAATCATTTGAAGATCTACTAAATTATTGCAAACTTTCTGCAAACCCTGTAGGAGAAATTGTTTTAAAGATTTTCGGACATAATTCTGAAAAGCATATTAATTTATCAAATGAAATTTGCACTGGGTTGCAAATTGCTAATTTTTTACAAGATATCAAGAGAGATTCAGAATTAGGGAGAATATATGTCCCTTTGGAAGATCTAAAAAAATTTAATGTGAAAGAAGGTGACATAATTAATCAAATTCCAACAAATGAATTTAATAAATTAATTGAATTCCAATCTATGAGATGTTGGAATATGTTCAATAATGGCGTTGAATTAATAAGCCTGCTAAATGGATATCAAAAAATACCAATAAGTTTATTTATAAATAGCGGCAGAGAAATATTAAAAAAAATACATAAAATAAACTATAACACCCTAAAATTAAGACCAATTATTACAAAATCTGAAAAATCTATATTAACTTTAAAAACAATAAGTAGATATATATTTGGCCTTAGTTTGGTAAAGAAAAGAAATTACCTTGGTCATTAAATCAAAAAAATATGATGTGATAATAATAGGAGGAGGCATATCAGGGCTGACTTCATTAATTACTCTAAAAAATAAAGGATTAAAAGTTCTACTTTTAGAAAAGTCAGCTTTTTTAGGAGGAAGAGCATTCTCATTTAAAGATAAATCTACTGACGAACTCGTAGATAATGGCCAACATGTTATAGTTGGAGCCTGCAATGAATTTATTAAACTAATAAAAGATATAGATTCTGAAAATAAAATAATCAAAGTTAATAATTTTCAAGTTCCCGTAATTTATAATGGAAAAATATCTTATCTTGGCTCTAAACATTTTAAATCCATGGGTTTATTTATTTCATTGGTGTACTACAAGCACTTAAATTTTGTTGAAAAATTTCGACTTTTAATTGCTCTTATGAAAATAAAATTTACAGATATAGATAATTGCAATTTTAAAGAAAAAAAATTTGGGGTCTGGCTCAGTAATAATAAACAAAATTCTAAATCAATAAAGTGTTTTTGGGAATTAATTATTAAACCTGCGCTTAATGATAATTTGGAAGTTGTTGAAACAAAAGAAGCATTATCAGTTATTAAAAAAAGTTTTTTTGGAGCAGGAGATCCTTATCTTGGAATCCCTTCAATAAATCTATCTTCTTTGTGGTCACCTATAGAAAATGCCTTAGATAATAGTTCTTCAAAGATTCTAAAAAAGGCAAATGCAGAAAGATTGATTTCATCAAAAGGAAAATTAAATTCCGTTAAGTTATCTAATGGAGAAATCATTGGAGCAAATAATTTTATAATATCTACATCCCAAAATGCTGCGATTAAATTATTAAATGATTCAAATATAAATATAAAAAATAGTCCCAATAAGGGTTTACTTGAATCATCTCCGATCGTGGGAATACATTTTTGGTTCAAAAAACCAGTTATGAATGAAAGATACATTGCATCAGCAGGCAGTAATATTCAATGGATATTTAATGTTTCTAAAAATCATAATAAGGAAGATAATCATGTAGTTATATCGCAAAGTGCTGCATGGGATTGGATAGATAAAGATAAATCATACATAAAAGATTTATTTTTGAAAGAATTAATCTCATTATTCCCTCAATTAAAAATTAATGATTTGGAAAAATACTGCATAGTTAAGCAACCTAATGCTACTTTTAGATGCATAAATGATTCATTAAAAAAGAGGAATTTAGAAACATCATTGGGTAATTTATTTTTTGCTGGAGATTGGACAAATACTTCGTGGCCATCCACTATGGAAAGTGCAGTAATTAGTGGAAGAAAAGCAGCAGGATTAATTATTGATTAAACCTACCACATCATTCAAATTAAATGGCCCTAAAGTTCTGCTATCTACTGAATTGACTCTATTATCTCCCATCAAGAAAATTTCATTTTTCCCTAAACTAATTTTTAAAGTTGAATATTTAGTCTTAATCAATTCAAATTTTTCATCTAACTCTACATTATTAATATAAATCTTTTCTCCATCAAGTATCAAATTTTCATTAGGCAAACCAATTATTCTTTTTATATAACTCTGACCTTTAGAATTTACCTTTACAATATCAAACCTAGAGGGCGAATAATAAAAAAATACTTTTTTTAGCAAAATTTCATCCCCTTCAAGTATATTAGGATTCATGCTATCTTCTAGTACTAAATTTTTTTGGAATCTAATTCTTTGAAAAACATTCATAAATTTCCTTTACATTTAATAAAAAAATCAGATAATTAAATTATAAATCAACCTCTTTAGGAGTAACTATAATGATAAATTCAAAAAGAATTAAAAACTACTTTATGAAATCTGACACAGTTTTAGCACATTGTGATATTCCATGTGGAATTTATGATCCAAATGATGCAATCCAAGCTGCTCAAACTGTTATCAGGATGACAGAACTGCTTGAGGAATTAGACTTTTCATCAGGCCCTTCTCCTTCTCTTGGAAACTCTATGGCTAGATTTGTGAATGCAAAAGAAGTGCATGCTAAAAAAGCAAAAGATGACATATTGATTATATGGACAGACTACTTTAAGCCAGAACATTTAGAAAAATACCCTGATCTTCATGAAAAAGTTTGGAATGCTTGCAAACTTGGATCATTTGTAAAAGTAAATGTCGACTTGGCTAAAGCAAAAGAATTCAAAGCCGCTCTAGAGGAAATTGGCGAAATCTTTTGGGAAACCAAAAAATAGTTAGAGTTTTTTATAATCTTCTCTTGGGGGAGAAAATATATCCAGAGCAAGTGAATTGGAATCATTTCCATGAGCACTATGAGGAACATTAGGAGGTATTAAGTAGTGATCACCTTCCTTCAACAGTCTTTCTTCGCCATCAACTATTAATTTGAATGAACCAGACAAAACTCTTCCTGCTTGTTCATTTGGATGGGTATGTGTCGGAACTTCAGCATGAGGAGATATATCAACTAGCATCATCATTATTTTTTCTCCCCACATTATCCTAACTTTTATACCAGGATGAATTTCTTTGGGCTCTAGGTCGTTTTGATCAAAAAAAGGCATTATCCGTGGGTTCCTAACTTTCTAGTAACTGCTGCATCTGCAACAGGGCTAGATATTTTTTTTACAATGGTATTTATCAATGTAATTTTATTTGTTTGTAATGATTTCTTAATCTCTTTCTTAAGGTCTATTGGCTTATCCACAATTACTCCATTAGCACCAAAACCTTTAGCAATAAGTTCGTAATTTGTTTGATCTAATTTTGTCCACACATCTCTATTATATAGACCTTTTTGTATCCAATAGTCGATCCCCCACAAACTATTATTTCCAACAATAACTGTAACGGGCAAGTTATGCCTCACAGATGTATCTATCTCTGGAACATGAAAGCCTAAAGAACCATCTCCCACAACTAAAACTACCTTTTTATCTGGCATTGCCGCTTTAGCTCCTATAGCATAGGGAAGCCCAACCCCTATCATTCCAAAACTACTTACATACATTGACCTGAGATAATTTTCGACAGGTACAGTTGCTCTAGAATAATGACAATAATCACCTCCATCAAAAATTACAAAAGTATCATCGTCAATACTATCTCTAATTGCCTTACTTATTTCCATAGGATGCATTGGAAGGGAGTTGTCAGCTAAATCATCCATTTCATTAAGATAATCCTTTTTTGTTTTTTTCAACGATTTTATCCAATTATCATTTTGCCATTTAAATTCTCCAACCTTATCTGCAATGCTTTTTACAAAAGGTCCCACATCACTATTTATTGCCAAACTAATTGTTCTTGGGCGATTAATTTGTGAAATTTCAGGATCAACACTTATTATTACCCCTTTTTTATCAAATGGCGGAGAACCTCCAAATCCTAGTTGATAGTCTAACTTAACCCCAAGCAATAAAACGACGTCACACTCATTGACTCTTTGAGCAGCTTTGTTAAGAGGAATATACCCGATTCCTAATGAATTTGGGTGCGAGTCTCCAACTAAACCTCTTGCTGTATCAACTCCCATAAAAGGAATATTAGTTTTTAGTAAAAACTTATCCAAATCTTTTGGTGATACTGTTGCTCCAGCTCCAAGCCCAGCAATAATTATTGGTTTTTTTGCATTATTTAATAAATCTAAACATTTACTGACCTGAACAGGATTGGGGTAAGTAAGCCAATTATCCTGATCATCTAAAGAACTTTTTTCAAATCTTTTAAACACTTCTTCATCTACTTTGGATTCTTGAATATCATGAGGTATTGTAAGATGAACAGGTCCTCTACGACCTTCCATTGCAGTTCTAAAGGCTAAAGATATATATTCAGGAATTCTTTCTGTAGAAGGTATTTCCCATGATCCTTTAGTTACAGGACTAGCAATTCCAATCTGGTCAAATTCCTGCATAGCCCCTCTGCCTATATTTGTAGAGTCTGCTGAACCTGCAATATTGATTACTGGGGCTTCAGAATGCATAGCATTTGCAAGACCGGCTAGTGCATTTGCATGACCTGGAGTAGTGGACATAACAACTCCTGGCTTTCTTAAAATTCTTGAATATGCATTAGCCATATGAACTGATGCAGCTTCATGCCTACCATCAATCATTCTAAAATCTTGATCAATAAGTTTATCCAAAAGGTGAAGTATATGATCTCCAGCGATACCAAAAATAGTATCTACGCCGTACATTTTTAGGCATTTTATTATTAAATCGCTTCCAGTAATTTTAGCCACTATATAAATTCCCTGTAAATCATAAGTATGCCCATTATAAATAATATTACATAAAGAGTCTTTAATATGAATCGATTAGAATATTTTCCAACATGCTTAGATCCAATATATGAACCTAAAAATCCAGCAATTCCAAGTGGAATAAATAATTTGATATCAAAATGACTATTGCCGGTAATTCCAGAAGTAATAAGGTGGCCCAAAAATGCAAAAATTGTAAAAATTAAATTTATAAAAGAATTCGTTGCTGACGCCGATTTAGCATCAGTCTTTAGGTAATTTATCATTACAGGATATCTTAATGCGCCCAAAACCATTCCTACCGAACCTCCTAATGCGCCAATCCCTATATTTAGAACAGAAGCTATTATATTCTTAAAGTTCGAGGTTTTATTGGAAATAGTTTTTTTAGAAGGAAAATGAACTGCCTGAAAAATTAATACGCCCGATACAATTATCAAAATTGTAACTATTAATAGCAATAATTCTAGAGATAAAGATTCACTTAGTAATCCTCCAAATAATGGACCTATAATTGCACCAGAAATAAGAAAAAGAATCCCTAATTTGAAATCAATTCTTTTATTTTTAAAGTTATTCCATGCTGTTGGCACCATCATGGCAAAACTTATGGCCAAATTTGTCCCAAAAACAACTAATGCTTCGATACCCAAAAAAAGCATAAAAAATATTCTTATTGGCCCTAATGGCATTCCTACCAAACCAGCAAAATATCCTGAAATTAAAAGGCAAATTGTCAGAATTGCAAAACCTATTATGCTTAATTCGCTCAGTCTTCCAGCCTTTCCATCATTCGATCAAGTTCATAAACTTGATCCTGGTCTGGCTTAAGAGATGGTTCTCTTGCATAAACTTCAGAAAATATCCCCTTCTTCTTTAATATATACTTTGGCAACCAGTTCCAAATTCCTAACCCCTGCCCTAATGTTCTAATCAATGGAATATAATTATGAAAATATTCTTCTGCCTGAGATTCTTTTCCTTCTATCCACAAATCAAATACCTTAACGAACATTTCTGGGATTGCACATACAGGCATTGTTCCTTGCGATCCCCTTCGCATCTCTTCGATCATAAATAATCCTCCAGCTCCACCAAATGGAATTGGGAATTTTCCGTTAGCAATTTTCTTAAGTTTGTTAAATCTTGGCAATGTAGGAGGCACTTCAACCTTTAGATACGCTAGATTTTCATTAGCCTGAGATAACTCAAAAGCTAATTCTGGAGATATAGGGGTCTCAAAAACGTCTTGCATAAATATAGGAATTTCTATAGATTCAGCCACATTAATAAAATATTTTTTTATTTCACTTGAATCAATGCCTCCAAATGCAGGCGGGGCAATCATCACAGCATCTGCGCCAAAATCTTGGGCTTTTTTTGAATACTCTATACATATTTTTGTTGATTCTGCTGAAGTGTTCATGCAAACCTTTATTCTATTGTTAGAATAACTAACTACTTTTTTAAGTAAATCATCTCTCTCTGAGTCTGTTAATTTATATATCTCGCTAGCAAGTGCAATTGCTATTCCACTAACTCCAGAATCAATAGCATATTCTACTTCGGATTGAACATCATTAAATATAATGTTGTCATTAGAATCAAAAGGGGTGGATAGTATAGGAAAAACCCCGCTCATAAAGTTAGACATAAACCTCCTATATTAATGATTCCACTAAAGTTATAAGAACTCCGGCAACAGTTGCGGTACCTATTACTCCAGCTATATTAGGACCCATAGCATGCATTAGCAACATATTTCCTGGCTTTTCTTTTTGGGCAATTTCTTGAACAACTCTTGCTGCCATAGGAACTGCAGAAACTCCAGCAGCACCAATCATAGGATTTATTTTTTCCTTGCTAAACAGATTCATTAATTTGGCAAGTAATAATCCTGATATTGTTGCAGTAATAAATGCAAATAAACCAAGAAAAAATATCGCTAAAGTTGAAGGCTTAAGGAAAACTTCTCCTGGCATAGTAGATCCAACAGCTAATCCAAGAATGATAACAACAATATTCATAAGTTCATTTTGCGCAGTATTACTTAATCTCTCAACAACTCCACACTCTCTCATTAAATTACCAAACATTAATATTCCAACTAATGGTGCTGCTTTTGGAACCAGCACTCCAATAACGATAGTGCATATTATCGGAAATAAAATTTTAGTTCTTTTTGTAACAACATTCTTAGGGGTTGGCATTTCTATTTGTCTTTCTTTCTTTGTAGTAAGCAACTTAATAATTGGAGGTTGAATTAATGGAACTAGCGCCATGTATGAATACGCAGCAACTGCAGTAGCTCCAACAATATCAATCATTTCTACTCCATATTGCTGACTCAATGATTTCATATTTGAAGCTATAAAAATTGTTGTAGGTCCATCTGCCCCTCCAATTATTCCAACTGAAGTTGCTTCTAGTAAACCAAAATTTAAGGATGATATTCCCAATGTTCCGATTAACAATGTACCAATTAAAGCAAAAAATACTCCTGCCTGAGCTGCTGCTCCCAATAATAATGTTTTAGGGTTTGATATCACTGGAGAAAAATCTGTTAATGCTCCTAATCCTAGAAAAACTAATAAAGGAAGTAGATCGGTGTGTAGCCCGTTTTCTTGAAAGAAAAGTAAAAAACCCATAGGATCACCTTCTTTTCCGGCAGGCTTGATAACTTCTCCAAGAGGAAGATTAGCTAATAAAATTCCGAATGAAATTGGAACTAATAGAAGTGGTTCCTTTTTTTTAGCAATACCAAAATATAATAGAAATCCTGCAACAAACCACATCACCAACCCTCTAGGATCTTCAAAGATACTCAGCAAGCCCTCAAATATTAATTTAACATCATCCAATTTATCACCTTATTACTAACATTACAGAGCCAACTTCTATTGTCTCGCCTTCGCTAACATTTAAACTCTCTATAACCCCATCAGCCGAAGATACAATAGTTTGCTCCATTTTCATTGACTCCATAATAATAACTGGTTCTCCCATTTTTATTTTTTGCCCTTCGCTAACTAGAACTTTAATTATCTTTCCTGGCATTAATGCTAATAAATCTCCGGGATTGCTCTGTTCAGATTGTTCTGGTTTTTTGGCTTCTGGTTTTTTGGCTTCTGGTTTTTTGGCTTCTGGTTTTTTGGCTTCTGGTTTTTTGGCTTCTGGAGAGTGCCCAGAAATCTTAATATCAAAATTTTTATTATTTACTTTAACTTCTGCAACATCGGAATTTTTTAAATTTACCTCCACCTCAAACTTCTTTCCATCAATTTCAAAATTATATTTTTTCATTTAACCGCCTCTCCCTTTAAATAATCTTTGTTGGCCTAATGCTTTCCAGTTAGAACTCTCAAATTTAACTTCAGATTCTGGTAAATGAGTATTTTCATCTTTATAATCCTCTAAAGCAAGACTCACCCCAACTAATGCTGCAGTAAGTTCTAATTTTGAAAAATCATTATTAGAAGAAATTTCAGGCAATTTATCTGAATTATTATCAACACTTTTTTTGTTTTCTATTAAATTTAATAAAGTTATAGCAATCAGAAGTATTATTAAAACCAAAAAAACAATAGCCAGCCCAACTAATGAAACATATAAGCCATCAGATATCATTTAACTTCTCCTCTATTATTTCCTTGTAATATTATATTAGCAATAATACCTAAAACTCTAATTTAATTGGTTTACCATTAATTGTTATATTTTTTTTATTTTTTTTACCTGACTTAATAATAAATTCTTCATCATCATGAATTAATGTAAATTCTCTTTCGTATAAATTTTCAGATAAATTATCTTTAAAAAAATCAACTTCCATTTGTTTAGTCTTTTTATGAGCTTCGGCAATAGATATCAAATTAAACATTATATTATCCCCTGGCCTTAACTGACTGAAATAATTTAAACTTTCAGTAGTCAAACTTATAATCCTAGGATAACCTCCTATTCTCTGAGAATCTTCCATTAATGCATATAATTTACCATCGCTTGGAACCTGAACAACGCCTTTAGATGTTCCGTCGGAAATAATATCACTAAAGTTTTTAGAGAATTCAATTTTTTTTCCCTCTAAAACTACTCCAGTCCTGCCCATTCTATTAGATATTTTAAATTTAGAATCAAATAATTCTTTTTTACTCTTATTAGAAAGATTATTGAATTCTGGACCTTCTATCACATCTAACTTTTTTTCATCTGTTAGAACTTGAGAAAATTTACAATAATCTGGGTAAATATTCAGTTTGTAATTTTTTAGATCACTTATCACTGTTTCACAATACAAATAGTCATTAATTGATAATTTTTTTCCTCCAATATTAAATACTGAATGAGTAGAGGAAGATTTCATTATTTCTTTTAGAGCAAATCCCCCTTTTATAGCAAGATAAGATCTTAATCCATTCCTAGATGCATGAAATGTCAAAATATCCCCGCTATTTACTCGAATTGTTTCCCACATTTTTACCGGAACAGAATTAATTTTAGGATTCATATCAGAGCCAGTAATTGCAATTGAACATTCTTTATAAAACTCTAACTCAAGATTACCATGAATTATCTCAATGCTAGATGCATCATCATTACCTAATATGAGGTTGCCTAATCTGTATGACAACATATCTCCAGCCCCAGAATTTGGAACTCCGTGATTTTCATAACCATACCTCCCAGAATCTTGAATGCTGGAGAACGGGGGGTTGTTTATCACCTTTAGTACTTTCATAGTGGAATAAATTTTATTTTCATACCTGGGCTGATTAAACTTGGGTTATTCTTTGTCTCATCAAAAAGTTTTAAGTTGGTATTTCCTATTATCCTCCAACCTCCAGAAGATTTTAGTGGGTAGATTCCTGTCTGTTTGTCTGCTATAGCTACTGATCCGGCAGGTACTTCGACTCTTGGGGTTGAAAGCCTAGGACATTCTAATCTTTTATCAAGACCACCTAAGTATGGAAAACCAGGGGAAAACCCAACCATGAAAACATAATAAGATTTTGAAGAATGAATATCAATGATTTGTTCTTGGCTTATGGATAAAATCTTTTCTAAATCCTTTAAATCTTCTCCGCTTTTGCCTCCATATCTAACTGGAATTTCTAAAATTTGTGACTCAATTTTTTCATAGTTTTTTATTGTTTTGTTTAATTTTTCTACTCGCTTTATTATTTCAACCCTTTTTATTAATAATGGGTTATACGTAACAATCAAAGAGGTATATGTTGGATAGATTGATAATAAATCTAAGTCGTCACTGATTAATGATTCTGACAATAAATTTATATGTTTATTTACTCTTTCATCTATAGAATTCGAGAAATTAAAGGCTAAAGTGGAATCACTAATATCTTGGATTCTAAACTCCATAAGTTCTAATCAATAAAAGATGTCATTTTTTTTACTTCACATCCCATTCTAATCAATTCTTCCTTTATTGCCTTTGCCAATTCAACAGATTCTTCGTTATCCCCATGAAGACATATTGTGTCAATTTGAAGATTAATTTCTTTCCCTTCAATTGTTTTAACTTTTCCCTTTAAAGCCATGCTTATAACTCTTTCTAGTATTTCGTCATGATTTTTCAATACAGAGCCAGGAATATCTCTGCTAACCAATTGACCATCATCCCTATAAGCCCTATCTGCGAAACCTTCTCTAGCAAATCTAACATTTTTTGATTTTACAAAATCTTCCCAAACTGAATTTGCCAAGACTACATGAATAACTTCTTGATCAAAACTTGAAATTGAATCAAATATTGGTTCTGCAATTTTAATATCTTTTGCAGCAGCATTATAAAGAGCTCCATGAGGCTTGACGTGACTTATGCGACTACCTTGAACATGAGTTTTATCTTGCAAAAATCCAGATAAAGCTCCTATTTGGTACGTCATAATATTATTTATAGATATTTTACTCATTTCCATAAATCTTCTGCCAAATCCTTGCAGGTCTGGAAAACTCGGATGTGCTCCAATTGAATTATTATTTTGCAAAGCTAAATCTACGGTGTTCCTTATCGAGTCAGGGTCCCCAGAATGAAAACCAGTAGCTATATTAACTGAGGTTACATGAGGGGAAATAAGTTCATCTTTCCCGGACTTCATTAGGCCATAAGATTCACCAATATCTGCATTTAAATCTATTACGCCATTCATCTCTAGTTCAGTGGTAAATTAATCTTGTTTCCTGACTCCCAACTCATTCTAAGTGCATCAGTGAATTGCATATATTTCAGTCCATCAGAAAAATTAGTATGAGTTATTTTTTCTTTTCCTTTTATTGCATTAATAAATTCTTCTTCAACTCTCCAGCCACCTACATCACTTTTTCTTGGGACTAATTCTTTCCATCTATTTTGATTGGGTTTTATGCTTTCCAATCTTAATTTTGAACTATTATATGCTTGCTTAGTTTTAACTTCATTATCATCAAATATGTGCAGCGTGCCTTCTGTACCATATATGTATATATCTACAATTGGAGCACCGCCTAATAATGTGCTATGGGTCATATGAAAACTACCTCCACATGACATATCACCTATAGCTTCTAAATGATCAGGAATTGAGATTTCTCTCATTTCTCCAGTATTTTCA
>MDTE01026271.1_pt1 | contig 58077 bp, 35 predicted proteins | sample 811231 | NCBI WGS metagenome assembly MDTE01 (sample SAMN05326651, study PRJNA326480) | marine metagenome | isolation source: seawater | place: Indian Ocean: Red Sea | collected 2010
CGGCAGGCTTCGACTTCGACTTCGACTTCGACTTCGACTTCGACTTCGACTTCGACTTCGACTTCGACTTCGACTTCGACTTCGACTTGTCGGCATCGCTGGGACCGATCCCTTCCTGCATTCCCAGTTCCCCGGCAGTCACGACACCGTCTTTGTTTTTGTCCGACTTGTCGAAGAACTCCAGCAGGCTGGGCAAAACATCATGCGGGATGACATCGGATCCCTTGTTCTTGACCGCCCGTTCAACCTGCCACCTCTCGACCCGGTGAGTCCCAACCGAATCGGTTTCGTGGTCGAGCATCATCAACTGCATTTGCGGTGAATCACGTTCGGCCTTGGGCTGCACCACCGGGTAGACAATTTTCTCCTGAAAAATGTAGGGCTGTGAACGAACGACAATCACTCCCTCTGTGTCGCCCGCCTTCTTGACCTTTTCAACCTCGACTTCAAACGAGTAGCTCCTAAACACGCTCGGCCAACGAAAGACGGCGAACTGGACAGAACGCTGGCCCTTTCTTTCAGCCTTTTCCACACGGAATGACATCATCGCCAGTCCCACCGCGTGCCCCTGGGCCGCTTTGAGGGTCAGCCCCTTTTTGCCACTGGCGTCATAAGCACTTTCCAGTGCGCCCAGCGAGTAGCCACTGCAAAGTGGCGAACTGATCTCCACAATCGCCCAAACTGCCAAAAAGAACACCGCGCTGCGGCGTAACAGCCGTATACCACGCGAATTCCGCACAACAGGGACGTCATCCACAACCGGCTCCTGGCTGGATTCCTCGTTGGACAATTCCCCCGGATCGTCGATCTTTGGTTCATCGGCCATCAGGCACTTCCCTTCACTTTATTCAGCGGCGGATGCCACCGGGGTCGGTTCCAATCGAAACCAGCGAATCACACTGACATTGTCTTCGTAGCACCAGAAGACGATAAAAACTGCTCCGTCGTCAAGCCGCACGACCGACGGGGCACCAAATCTCAGGCCGCGGAAATTTTCGGACATCGATTCTCCCATGTCCGTGGCTCCCTCGGCGCCGTGTCCCCAGAGGGGTCGCGCCGCTCGGTTCACCCAGTCATCACCCTCGATTCGCACCTCCTGCAACCACAAGCCCGGTTCATCGGTGCGGCGATACACCACCAAGACGTGGTCCTGGCCGATGACCAGCGGGGTTTGCGTCTGACCGATCAGATCGGTTGAACGATGTCGCGTCCAACTGGCACCACCGTCGGCACTGATTGCAAACTGGTTGGGCCGGTCGACCGCCCCGGGCAGATCATGACACCAGGCAACCGCCAGCAGGCGTCCATCGAGCAATTCGACAATTTTCGATTCCCAGAAGATCACCGCCTCGGACTCCGGTTCGCTCATCACCCTCATGCACTCGGGCCAACTCGCGCCACGATCGTTTGACACGAACGCAACCAACTGGTGACCGTTCGGCAAACGTCCTTCCCAGTCGGGCCAGGTGGCGGAGACCAGCAACCAGCGGCCATCAGTGAGTTCGGTGATCGGGCAACACAGTTCCCACTCCGGGCCCTCCAACGGTGGAGCGACCCGAACCGGGGTGCTCCATGTCCGACCCCCATCGGTCGATGTGGTCGTCTCGAATCGTGTCGGAACAAATCCCAACGTCTCGGGATTCGTCAATCCCTCGCCCGAGAACTCGCGTCGATCATGTCGCTGCAACAGCCCGACGATTGTTCCATCGGAGACCCGGGCCATCTTGACCCCCTCGGAAACACCGGCACCGACATCGGGAACAGGCAGCCGCGCCGCATCGGACCACGTCCGACCACCGTCACTCGACCGGGACAGGTGGACTCGCAGGTCCTCGGACTCGAACGCCTCACCGGTGTTGTAGGAAACCAGTATCTCTCCATTTCCCAGCGGAATCGCCGACGGAAAATAGGCATGCCGACTGGAAATGTGCGCATTCGGATTGCGGAACACCACGCCGGTTTCCACATCGAAAGCCAACTCACCGCCCATGCCCGATCCCGTCCCGAATATCCTTCAGCCAAACCAATCTACCTTACCCCTTGCTCTCCGGGGTCACAACGAGCCAACCAATCATCCACGTTCGACGGATCCAACCCCAGCGACTAGTCTTGGAGGCACGTGTCGTCCCGTGGAACTGGAGACCCCTGGCCCAATGGCTGCCACCGATACCCAGATCACCGATGTCCGGTCCATCCTGACCGCTCCAGCGGGAATCCGGTTGGTCGTCGTCCGGGTCGACACCAACCAGCCCGGTCTTTACGGGCTCGGTTGTGCCACGTTCACCCAGCGGGCCCGGGTGGTCGCAACTGCCGTCGACGAGTACCTGCGTCCATTTCTGCTTGGCAAGAACCCCCTGGACATTGAAGACATCTGGCAATCGTCCTTCGTCAGTTCCTACTGGCGAAACGGTCCGGTGCTCAACAATGCCATCAGTGGTGTCGACATGGCCCTGTGGGACATCCTTGGCAAGCACGCCGGGCTGCCGGTGTACCAATTGCTGGGCGGAAAATGCCGTGACGCGGTCGACACCTACCGTCACGCAACCGGCGAGACGTTCGAGGAGGTCGAGGATTCCGTTCGAGGATTCCAGGAGGAGGGCTACCGTCACGTGAGAATCCAGGTCGCGGTCCCGGGAGCCTCGACCTACGGTTCCCCCACTTCCGGTGGAGACGACGCGGTACCGGCCAACCGTCGTGCCGAGACATGGTCCCACAAGCCCTACGCTCGGCTTGTTCCCCGGTTGTTTTCACATATCCGTGACCAACTCGGTGACCAGGTCGAACTGCTACACGACATCCACGAACGAATCCCACCGGTGCTGGCCATCCAACTCTGCCGGGACCTGGAACAATTCCGTCCTTTCTTCGTCGAGGATCCACTCGCTCCCGAGGACGTGGGGTATTTCGACAACCTCCGCAGAGCGACCACCGCCCCGATCGCGATGGGCGAACTGTTCAACAACCCGAACGAATGGACCCGGCTCGTCTCCGAACGGCTGATCGACTTTATCCGCGTGCATATCTCCCAGGTCGGTGGACTCAGCCCCGCAAAAAAGATGGCGGCCCTGTGCGAGTTCTTCGGCGTCCGCACGGCCTGGCATGGTCCCGGTGATGTCTCACCGGTGGGTCACGCTGCCAACATCCATCTCGACCTCGCCGTCCCCAACTTTGGCATCCAGGAGGCTCACGGATTCTGCCAGGCCGAGATCGACTGTTTCCCTGGATCCCCCGAACTCCGCGACGGTTATTTCCACGCCAACGAGACACCGGGCCTGGGAATCGACATCGACGAGGCACTCGCGGCACAATTCCCCGTCACCGACGACCCGCCTTTCGACCTCTCCTGGGGCAACATCCGCAATCCTGACGGCACGATCCAGAAACCATGAACAATTCCGGCTCATACCCCGTCGACCCCACTGTCCCGTCCGGGGACCACCTGATGGAATTGCTCGGCATCGAGCCGATTGACTGGGGTGGGGGGCGATGCGAACTGACCGTGACCGTCGACGACCGACATCTCAGAAACCTGCCGATCCTGCACGGTGGGGTGACCGCCACGCTGCTCGATTCCGCCCTGGGAATTGCCGCCAGCACGGTGTCGCCACCCGACCGCGTGGCCGTCACCGCCCAACTGAACGTCAATTTCATCCGCCCGGCCTTTCCTGGTGAACGGTTGGTGGCCACCGGAGAAGTCCGCCACACCGGTAGGCAATCGGTGGTGGCCACCGGCGAGGTGCGATGCGACAACGGTCAACTCGTGGCAACCGCCACCGGCACGTTCCTCTTCACCGACCTCCCTCCTTCCGACACCTCTTCCTCAACCGGGGTCCCCTCATGACACTCGACGTCTACGGCGTGGGCAATACGCTAGTCGACATCCAGGTCCAGGTCAGCGACGATCTGCTCGAGTCTCTCGGGTTCGCCAAGGGCGCAATGACACTGGTCGACCACGAGACCCAACAGAGAGTTCTGGAAGCACTCGGCGAATTGCCTCGAAACCAGTGTGCCGGTGGCTCCGCGGCAAACACCATCCTGGGAATTGCCGGATTGGGTGGCCGTACGGCTTACGCCGGCAAGGTGGGCGACGATCCGCTGGGACATTTCTGCCTCGATGACATGCGAGCCAACACGGTCACGGTGGACGTCCCCTTCTCGGATGGACCGACCGGGACCTGCCTGGTCCTGGTCACCGATGACGCCCAGAGAACCATGCTCACCTATCTCGGCGTCTCGGCCGACGTCGGCCCCGGGGATGTCGACCCCGAACTGCTGAGACGCTCGAAGGCAGTCTACGTCGAGGGCTACCTCTTCAGCGCCCCGACACCTCGTGAGGCGGCCTATCGTGCCGTGGAACTCGCAGCCAGTTCCGATGCGACACTGGCCCTGACCATCTCGGACTCTTTCCTGGTCGACCTGTTCCGCGACGAGTTCCTGGAATTGGCGCAGGGACCGGTCGACATCCTGTTCTGCAACGAGGACGAGGCCCGGAGTCTTCTGGAAAACGAGGATTCTCGGGAATGTGCCCGACAGCTGGGAGAATGGGTTCCACGAGTCGCCGTCACGCTCGGGGCCGAGGGTGCCGTCCTGGTCGAAAACGGGAAATTGACCCACGTGCCTGGAATTGCCACAACGGCGATCGATACAACCGGGGCCGGCGACATGTTCGCCGCTGGCGTGCTCTACGGGTTGACCAACGGCCTGGATTTTGAGCAGTCGGCCCGGCTGGCCCACCACGCAGCCGCACGAATTGTTTCGCAACTGGGCGCCAGGCTGGCCGAGCCAATCTCGCAGGAGGACATCCCGCGATTGGCCGGGCTCTAGTCAACCGGACAGCTGCCGTTGGTGGCCATCGATTCACTCGGGAGTCGGAACCACGACCCGAGACACCTCCGGCAACAGGCTGAGATTGGCTCCCGCATCAGTCCCGTCGGTGGCGACTGGCCGATTCTCCGGTGCCGCCTCATCAGCCAACCGGAAGTCGGCCAGCCCGAGGCGATCCCAGGCCAATTCATCACCCGTCGCGCGGGGCGACTGCCAGGCCACCGTCCCATTGCGGGAACCGGCCGGTGACCACTGCTGCTTCCAGCCGGTGAAATCGATGGTGTCCTTGTCTGAACCCAGCCACCAGAACACCGAGTAATCATCAAAGAAGTTCTTTTCCCCGTTGCGCCAGGCCAACAGTCCTCGAAACATCTCGAGATCAATGTTGCCGGCCATCGACACCAGGGGACGATCGTTGACATGTGAAAAGATGCTGTCTCGGGAATGAGCTCGAACAGACGGCACATACCGCCGCTCCTCCCCACTGTCGAGCCGGATCAGGTTCTCACCCACCAAGGCCGTGACGTGGACGAGATCGAGTTCGACAACTCCACGTTTCTTGGGCGCCGTGCCCCCGATTCCTGTTGCGTGCAACAGCGAACCACCCAGTCCCAGCACGCAATGGTTCAGGGACAACTCGGCGGGATCGGTCTGCCTCACACGGACCAGGTCGGCGTGCCCCCGGATCAGACTTCGGTCAATCGTGATCTCCAGCGGCTCAATCTCCATCCCCTCCTTCATCATCTTCTTCATATTCCGCATCACACCGGGCTCGGGAGTCAATTCGATCACCGTGACCGGGTGCCGGGCCGGATTGACGACAGTGACCACGACATTCCTGAGCCGGACTTGCTCGGGCCGCTGCAACGAGAGCATGGCCAGTGAGGTGGGCTCTCCACGTGGCACCACCATCCTCAACTCGGCGTTGATCACCTGCAAGGGGCCGGCGGTGACGGTGATCATCCGCGGCTGGACACCATCACCAGTCTTCTTGGGACGAAACTCGATCCCCGGCCGAAACCCCTCGGCTCCCCGAATCGTGATGTTCTTCTTCGCCACCCGGACCGGATTCTCAACACGCACCCCATTGTACCGCAGAACGATCTGGCTACCGTCAACCGCGTCCACCAGCGCCGCGTTCAGGGTGGGGTAGGAACGCTGCCGCGTTCCATCAACCGAAATCACCAGCACCGGAGATGGCGGCACGGCGGCTGCGGGAACCGCCGATGGCTCCACGGGCTTGGTCTCCGTTGGGACCTCAACCCTGGTCGCATCCGGTTGCGCGGCAACTGATTTCGGAGCGGATTTTTCCGACGTCCCGGCCACCACTCGGCCGACAGGTGGCAGCCCCTTGGCACCGGAGGGTTCGGCCCCGTCGCTGTTACCCGCTGGCGGATCGGCCGCCTGTGTCACTCCATCATCACTGCCTGATGCCGGGGTGCCTCCATCCCCCGACACCGCGTCGCTGAGAGGTGGCAGGCTCGCCGGATCAACGACCTCGGGGCCCGAACCCGTGATATTTTCCGCTGCAGCATCACCGACCAGGGCGAAGTCGTCACCAGTCGGAACCGATCCTCCCCGGTCCACTGGCTGAAATCTCAACACGACCACCACAATCAGCAACAGGACAACAGTCGTCATCCACCCGATGTGCTTTTCCCAGTTGCGACCTGAAAGTGCTCCGGCCGACATCCAGACCATGCCTTCTGAAGACACACCCTTCAGGCCCAGCTCCTCGGCCACGAACATCAACTCGCGAATCAACGCCTCGGGCGTCGCGAATCTCTTGTCGGGATCACTGGCCATCATCCGCCGGATCACACTCGAGAGCCGTTCCGAGACACGGGCGTTTTTGCGGGCTGGATCGGGAGGCTGTTTCCCCTGGTGATCGAGCAGTTTCTGGAACGCGTTGCCGTCGGGATAGGGCGGCTCTCCGGTGAGCATGTGATACAGAGTGCAACCCAGGGAATAGATGTCACAGCGGACATCCACCCCCCGAGGATCACGAGCCTGCTCGGGAGAAATGTAATCGAAGGTCCCCAGCGTGGTCCCATCGGAAGTCAAGTCCTCCGACGTCTGGTTCAACTCGGGATTTCGGGCCAAGCCCAAGTCGACCAACTTGGCTCGTCCCGTCGGGGTGATGATGATGTTCGACGGCTTGACGTCGCGATGAACCACTCCGACGGAGTTGGTGTGGACCAACGCCGAGGCAATCTGCAACGTGTAATTGACGGCGTCGGCCGGATCGAGGGGGCCACCGGCGGCGATGAGATCACGGACATTGGTGCCGGTGATGTACTCAAACGCAATGAAGTGCAACCCACGATCCTCACCCACGTAGAAGACCCGCGCGATGTTGTCGTGGTCCAGCCCTGCTGCCGCCCGCGCTTCATTCCGAAAACGCTGCACCGCACCCGAATCCAACGACTGGACCGGGCTGAGCACCTTCAAGGCCACGCCACGACCCAGCCGGGTATCACGGGCACGAAACACCGCACCCATTCCCCCAACACCGATCCGCTCGTCGATGATGAAATGGTCCAGTTCAACACCAACAGGACTCTGGATCGTCGAGGACCCTGCGGTGGCGACACCGTCGACGATCGTTGGTGCCGGTGGAAACAATCGACCACACAACGTCGAACCCGGCCCCATCGGGATCGACTCGCCCAGCCACTGCTGCTCGGCACTGATTACCGTCGCTGCCGCATCATCGGACAAACCCGCAACCGGCTGGTGCGGAACACCAGGCTGGTCGGAAGTGCTGTCGCCGGAATCTTGAACCGGCGATCCCGACTGCGGGCTTTGTGAATCCATGAAATTCAGAGTGAATGCTATGCGAGTTGCCGTGACAACTGATCTGGCGACCAAGAATCGGACGCCGGCCGGAGAGAACCACCGACCCCCTCAGAGAGGGCCCTTGATTATACCCCCCGCGTCGAGACGGTCAAAAAAGTTTTCCGGACTCGTCACCACTTCCGCCAATTGCGTTCGGGTCGCCAGTCAGAGACGACATCAGGCCCGTGGTGATCCGACACGGTCAAGCAGTCTCACGCCGGACGAGCGTCGGGTCCGGCGTGTCTCACCGAATCACCGGCAACGTCAATCTCCTGGCACTCTCGGAATTCAAGGGCCGGTAGATGATTTCGCGCCAGTGACGGATGTTGATTTCAAATGGTCCACCAGGCGGATCGAGTGAATCGAAGTGTGAGATGAACTGCATGAGGCGACCGATCTTCTGTGACACGGTCAACTCGCCGGGATGTCGGGTCCCCGGCGGCCGCCCCCAGACAATCCGCGACCCCCCCTGGGTCAACAATTCCAGGAACACCCTCTCGCGGTCTCGCTGGACCACGATCACGCTCAGGTCGAACGGTTTCCAGTGCGACTTGAGTTCATCAGCCAGTCGTGCTGCGGCCACCACGCCGCGATCCTCCCATTCGCTGGCATCCGCCGACGGAGGTTGGCTGGTCACACCGCGAACCACCGGAAAATTCGTCGCTGTCTCACCCGTGAGATCCCCGGCCGGCAATCGCACCCCGTTGACATCAACGGCCACCGGGGAACCAGCCGTCTCGATCCACGCGACCGGCCGACGATACACCAATCGCACCACCACGCCCGCCGGCACCCGGCGTTCGACCGCCCGGACCTCGGCCACCCATGGTCGTGCCGCGAACGAGTCCGACACCCGCTGCAACACGTCCGGTTCCAGTATCGAGGTTCCCTCCCGGGGCCAGGAATCCGAACCAGTCGCCCGGGCCACAAACTCGCCGGGAATCCACGCCGGCGGTGAGGGAATGATCTCGACCGCATCCCGAGTCAACTGGTACTCGGGACGGTCTTTCAATTCAGGCAGCCGATCGATGACCTTCGGAAGCAGTACCGTGGAGACCAGCACCAGGGCCACCAGCACGAGAACACCGGGTCGCCACAGCACCGCCGCAATTCCGCCGCCGACCGGATCCGGTCCACTCGTCTCGCTCGTCTCGACCATCATGTCCCCCGGCCCGGCTCTTGGGCACCGCCTGTTGCAACAGACACGAAGCTCCGCATCGATGCTTTTCGGCAACCGGACAACCCGCTCACGAGTCGCCGATCAGGAAACCGCCCGTGGAAGAAAACCCGGCATCTGGTCCTGACGAATATGACAACCACGCAGCGTGTTGCTGGCCGAGAGGATCATCTGACGAGCGAGTTGGCCGAGTTCCAGGCCGGCCTCCGCGGCCGCCCGGGGAACAAGGCTGTGGGCGGTCAGTCCGGGAATCGTGTTCACCTCCAGCACCCACGGATTGCCCGCCTCGTCAACCCGCAGGTCAACTCGAACCAGCCCTCGGGTCCCGATCGCCTCACAAGCCCGCCTGGACACCTGGATCACCTGGGCCGCCGTCGATCCCGGCACCGGGGAAGGAAATGTCAATCCCGTCTCCGTGTCCTCGTACTTCGCTTCAAAATCAAAGAGTCCACGCGGGGTCTCGATCAGCGTCGGCGGCAACGGCTGATCGTCCAACCACCCCACGGTCCATTCCGGTCCCAGCACCGCCCGCTCGACAAGGACCCGCGATCCCAGCGAAAAAGCCAAATCGAGAGCTTCCGAATAGTCAGAGGGTGTTCTGACCAGCCGCACCCCGAGACTGCTGCCCTGGGCATCCGGCTTGACCACCACGGCGGAGCCACACCGATCGATCAGGCCGATGGGCAGGACCGGATCGGAACCACGTTCCAGGATCATCGCCTCGGGAGTCGGCACACCAGCCAACTCGAAGCAGGCCTTCGCACGGCTCTTGCGGAATGCCTGTCGTGATGCCGCAACACCGCAGCCGGTGTAGGCCACACCAATCGTTTCGAGTTCCAACTGGATCTGGCCGTCTTCTCCACCACGGCCATGCAATGCCAGCAACGCGACTTCCCCCGGTTCCCAGTCGCAATGGGAGACCTGCACCTCGGAGGGATCCAGTTCGCGCACCTCCTCGCCCAACTCGCGCAGCGCGGTCGCAACCGCAGTTCCACTGGCCAGGCTGATCTCTCGCTCGGAAGACAATCCTCCGGCAAGCACACTCACGCGGGGCACAACTCGACCGTGAGCCGGGTCGAAATGATGAACGGGAAACGACACCACGGCGTCTTACCAGATGCCGATTTCGAGCTCCAGATCAACACCAAACTGCTTGGCCACCTGGCCGCGAGCCTGTTCAATCAACGCGAGGACATCGCTGGAAGTCGCCTCGGGTGTGGTGATGATGAAGTTGGCATGCCGTTCACTGATCGTGGCACCACCAATCGATTCGCCCTTGAGTCCAGCCTGTTCGACCAGGCTGCCGGCACTGATGCCTCGAGGATTCTTGAAGATGCAGCCGGCCGACTGATGGGCCATCGGCTGGGTCGCCTTACGCATGATCCACAGCTTCCGCATTCGCTTGAGTGTCTCGTCGATATCGCCTTCCGACAGCGAGAACGTGCACTCGAGCACCACCAGTTCATTGATGCTGCTGTGTCGATAACCGAAAGACAATTCATCCTCGCTTCGGACAAACTGGTCCCCGGTGGCCGTCATCACCGTCACGCTCTGGACACTCTGCCCCACGTCACCACTGCGGCCTCCCGCGTTTCCTCGCAGTGCTCCCCCCACCGTCCCGGGAATGCCGACCAGGGTCTCCAGGCCGGACAATCCGGAGCGGACACTCTGAGAGATGAGGTGCGAGAGCAGAGCACCGGCACCGGCGGTGACCGATGTTCCCTCGACCGACACTTCTCCGAACGCCTCTTCCGACAACCGCAGCACCACACCCTGGACGCCCTCGTCTCGAACCAGCAGGTTGGAACCGCTGCCCAAAACGCGGCACGGCACTCCGGTCTCGTGGCAGCAGCGCACGACCGCGGCCACCTCGTCGATCGAACGCGGCTCAACCAGGTGCTCGGCCGGCCCACCGACCTTCAGCCAGGTCCATTCCGCGAGAGATCGGTCGTGTTGTGTGATGTCACTAAAATCAGCGAGTGAACTCATGTTGAACCCGGTCGATGTCTCCGGCTCCCATCGTTATCAGCACGTCCCCTGGTTGTGCCTCATCGTCTAGAGTCTCGACGAGGTGGTCAAGAGACCCGACGAGACGACAACACGTTGCGGGCACCGATCGGTCGACCCGACCGACCAATTCCTCACTGACCAGCACCGACTTTCGATTGTCTTCGCGCGCCGCATAAACCGGCAACACCAGCACGCGGTCGGCCAGCCCCAGGCTCGCCGCAAACTCATCAAACAACGAGACGGTTCTCGAAACCTGGTGCGGTTGAAATGCACACCACAGGCGACGCCCACTGTAAGTTTCCCGAGCCGTCTCGAGCGTGGCGCGGATGGCGGTTGGATGATGCGCGTAGTCGTCGACGATGGTCACACCGCGCCAGGAACCCAGCCGATGAAACCTCCGGTGGAGGCCCGCATAGCCCAGCAACCCGTCACGAACCAGGTCCGTCGCGACTCCCAGTTCACGCGCCATGGCCGCCGCCGCCAGGGCGTTGTCCACGTTGTGACGACCGGGCACCGGCACGGTGATCTCGCCGAGGTGATCACCGCGGTAGACCAGTGCAAATCGGCTGCCCGACTGTGTTTTGCGGACGTCCATCGCCTGCCAGTCGGCCCCCGCACACCGCCCAAATGTCTTGACTCGTGCCGACGCTCTCGCCGCCGCTGCCAACGTCTCCGGGCAATCGGCCCGGGCCAGCAGCAAACCCGACCTATCGACCGATGCGGCGAACTCACCGAACGACTCGGTCATCTCATCCAGCGACGCGTAGCAATCGAAGTGATCGGGTTCGATTCCGGTGATCACCGCGTAACGCGGTGCCAGGTCAAGAAAACTGCGACGGTACTCACAACTTTCGACCACCATCAGGTCACCGACTCCCGCCCAGCCACTGGACTCACGACCAACCAGGCGGGCGCCGACTACCGCCGAGGGAGCCAGCCCGGCCGTGTCCAGCAACGACGCCAGCATAGCCGTCGTGGTGCTCTTTCCATGAGTGCCCGCAATCGAGACGCCCACGCGACCCGACATCAGCCGACCCAACATCTGGCTGTAGGACAGCTGGGGAATCCCAAGACCGGCGGCCTCGACACGCTCCACATTTTCCGGACCAATCGCCTGGCTGTGTACCAGGACGTCCGCGTCTGCCGGCAAGTGCTTTGCCGAGTGCCCCTGGAGAATTCTCAGGCCTCGACGACCCAACAACTCGGCAACGTCGTCGACCACTTGCCGATCCGATCCACTGACCCGCCAGCCCAGCCCCGTCAGCAACTCCGCCAGGGCCTGCATTCCCGAACCACAAACACCGACCAGGTGGGCCGATGGAGACAACACATCCTCCCGCAGCCGAACATTCTCCTGGCATTGTGACATCGCCCGGCAATCACCATCCGCCACCGCGGGGACCGGCCGCCACGCCCGGGACAATTCGATCCCATCGTGGTACGAGGACTGTGGTGAGACGAGGAGATCCATCCGAGGGGACCGGATGCGAGGTTGGGAACAACTGCTGGGCCGGGCATTCTGACGGTCGGTCGCACCGCTGCAAACCCCAAACTCGCTGCCGGGACGACTCGACAGGCAAGGAACCTCAGTCCTGGGTGGGACTTTCCTCGACAGACGAGCCCGGCACCTCGTAAACACTGACGTGACGGTAGGGGGTTTCGAGGATCAACACACACATTGCCGTCAGGTAGAGCCGTCCAGCAATATCGGCTTTCTCAGCCGACTGGCCACGTGGATCAGACGGATGCCAGCTGCCTCTCACGTCGGCGCCCTTGCGAACACTCCCGGTGCGGGCCTGGTGCGAGACAATTTCATCTCGAACCGCCCGGTACCATGCCTCCCATTCCCCACCACCCATGTTGTGCAACACCTGTGCGGTGTAATACCAGGCGTACACGTTCCTGCGGCCGCCGTCCCACCGGGGCCGGTGCGTCTCGCCAAGCAAAAATCGAGAACCGCTTTCCAGGGCGGGATGCTCGCGAGGCCAACCCAGCCACTGACGACACAACAGTCCCTCGGCAGTCATCGCCTGCGACACGTCGAACTCGGGCTCGTAACGGTACCGGGCCCCATCCTGAACCTCGACAGAATCCAGGAAGTTCGAGGCCAGCACGAACGACTGTTCGGGCACCTCGATATCGGCAATCCGCGCCGAATGCAGTGCCATCAATGCCCAGCCGGTCACCGACAGATCTCCACGGCTCTGGGCGGTCTGCGGCTGGTATTTCCAGCCTCCCCGGGTCGGCTGCTGGGTCTTGACCAGGAAGTCGACAGCCTTGATGGCGGCCCCGCGCAGCCGCCGGTCCGCAGTCAACGCCACCGCCTCGCACAACGCGATGGTCCCCATCGAATGGGCGTAATAGGTTTCCTCACGACCAAACTCGTCGATGTCAAACAGGTTGCCGTCGGCCCGCTGCTGGCCAACCATCCAGTTGACTCCCCTGGCCACCGTTTGCTGGTGTTCTCCACGGGTGTGGTCAAATCCAGCCCCCAGGAAGGCCAACAGGGCCAGGGCGGTGGCCCCGGTGTCGGTTCGAGCCGTGCGCCGGCCCGCGTCAGGGTAGCCCTCGTGCAGCCTCCAGTTCCCCGTCGGCTGCTGTTGCCGTCGCAGCCAACCCAGGGCACTGCGAACGGCCAGGTCGCTCTTGCCACCCTCGTCAATCTCCAGCAACTGTTTCCGCCTCAATTCGGGCGTCCGCAATGCCAGCCGACCCGAAACGTCGACCGGCTCGACGGCCGGACGGGTGGCGGGAGTGGGCACCGGGGTCTCGGGTGCAGGTTCAGGCGGCATCGGGTTGGTGGGGGTGCCGTCGGGAACTGACGAGATCCGTACCGGGGCCCGCGACGACTCGTTCTGTTCCACCTCACGAGCCGTCAGCCATCGGAGATCGAGTGGTTCCTCGAGCCTGAGATCATTTCGCTCAAACAGGAACCAGGTCATCACGGTCACGATCAGGACGTGAGTCGAGACGCTGACCACAGCGCTGAAACCTCCACCCCGGAGACTCCGACGAAGTCTCTGGATTCCCGTGGACGGCCTGATCGGTCCGACGACCCGGATCAACTGGCGACGACGACGGCGACGCGGCCCGGTGGTGCCACCAGCAGTCGACCCCGATTGCGACATCACGTTCGTCCTGGTCGATGACTTCGTAGCCGATACGATGGGAATCCGGTCCGCAACACGACCCGCCAGAAGTTCCGCGATCCTGGCCACGTCACTACCGATGGTATACCGCTCAGCTCGCCCGGACCACCACCGCCGCACTCTGCCCAAATTCCGTCCGGTTGCACGAGAGCCCCAAGGGGCTGGATATCGGCCGCGGTGTGCCCGAGACAATGTCGAGCTGGCAGCCGGGATCCGGCGAGTCAAAGCCGTGCGTGGCCGGAACAAGCCGGTGACGTAGGGACAGCAGACAACCGGCCAATTCCATCGCTCCACCGCCAGCGTCGGAGTGACCGAAAAAACCGGCAAGGGCCGTGACCGGCACCGAATCCACTGCCGGACCCAGCACCTGTTGGATCGCCCGGGCCTCGACCGAATCCCCTTCCGGCGACCCGTTGGCCCCGGCGTTGAGATGCCCCAGTTCACCAGGTTCGATCCCTGCGTCATCCAGTGCCGCGGTGATCGCATTGACCAGGCCGTCTCCGCCCCCGTCTCGATTCCCGTCACACCCCGCTCCACAACCGAGGATTTCGGCGTAGATGGCCGCACCCCGTCGACGGGCAAATTCCAGCCGCTCAATCGTGAACGCCGCTGCCCCCTCTCCCAGGACCGTGCCATCCCGATCCACGTCGAACGGTCGACACGATCCAGAGGGATTGTCGTGGTTCTGTGAGAGCGTGCGGACCAGGTTCAACTTGACCAGGTCAACCGGCTGAACCAGGGATCCCGTGGCACCAACCACCATGCAATCGGCAACCCCACGCTCGATCACGCGAACTCCCTCGGCCAAGGCGAGCAGGCCCGAGGTCTCCCGTGACGTGATCGTGTTGTTGGGCCCCCTGGCATCCAGGCCGATGGAAACATGACACGCGGGCATGTTGGGAAGCCGCTTGAGCAACCACATCGGAGCAATCCGGCCCAGGCTTCCCTCCCCCCATCGGGTCCAGTCAACCGTGCCATCGGTGTCCGGATCGAGCCCGTCCCCGATCAATTCGGCCGATGCCACCAGGTCCTCCGGCAGGCTCGAAATCCGCCCGGTCCCAAACGACACCCCCACACGGTCGGGGTCCTGTTCGCCGCGATCCAGGCCCGCATCATCGACAGCCAACCGACTGGCCGCCACCCCCAGTTGGATATCGCGTGACATGACTTTCAGCAGTTTCCGCGACGGCAGGAACTCCAGGGGGTCAAATCCCGTCACCGGGGCAATCAGCCGGGACGGCAGCGGCGTGGACGACGGCAGGTCGAGTTCACCGATTCCCCCACGATTCGCCTCGAGACTTTGCCAGAACGGCTCGTGGCCTATTCCGATCGGCGAGACCACTCCAACGCCGGTAATCACGACACGGGCCGCGTCGTTGCCGGAAGCCATCGAGAGCCTTTGGGGCTAGAAAAGAAGAACTGGAGAGTCGAGAGAAAACGATCCACGGATCGGTGGGCGAGGCAATTTTGAAACTCGTTTCCGGTCATGTCAACCGCGGGTGAGATCCGTTCACACACTGGATCGTCGGCAGTGATGACAGCCGTTTGAGTGGTTTCGCCGGGACAGCTAGAATCGAGGAAGATAGCGAGAGTGGCGGAACTGGCAGACGCGCCAGATTTAGGATCTGGTTCCCGACAGGGATTGGGGGTTCGAATCCCCCCTCTCGCACTCGTTCTTTATCGCCCGTCACGGCACGTGCCAACAGTTTTCTCGTGCCTGAAATCGTGTCAAAACAGCCGGCAAACAGTGGGCAGACAAAGCGTCGCCACAACCGGGGTTTGACAAGTTTGCTGGCCAACCGCCAACCGGTCTGTCGATGCGCAAAGGTGAGACAGTCTTGAAAACGCATCGGGGCTGTCCGATGTTGCAAATCCCTCGAAAACGTGGGATTCTAGTAACAGGATCCGTTCGAAAACTCGAACGAAACAGCTTCAGGAGTGGACCATGCTGACACTGCGGGATCGATCAATCCGGCATTGTGACGGGATTTCTCGCCGTCAATTTCTTTCGGCCGGTGCGGCCGGGTTCGGTGGTTTGACGTTGGCAAGCCTGCTCCGCGCTGAAAGTGCCTCCGGAATCGGTTCCTCTCACAAGGCCATCATCAATATCCATCTCGACGGTGGTCCACCGCAGATGGACACGATCGATATGAAACCACACGCGCCGGCTGAAATCCGGGGCGAGTTCCTGCCGGTCCGCACCAGTCTGCCCGGTTTCCAGATCTGTGAGCTGTTTCCCAAGATGGCGGCAATGGCCGACCGGTTCTCCTACATCCGCTCGCTGGTTGGATCGGCTGGTCGTCACGACGCCTTCCAATGCCAGAGCGGATTCGGACCCGCTGACCTTCAGTCGCTCGGCGGACGCCCGGCAATGGGATGCGTGATCAACAAGCTGTTGGGATCGACCGAGGACACCGCGCCGGCGTTCGTCGACCTGATGCAGGGCCGTCCCCTGGTTCGGAACAGCGGTCGCCCCGGATTCCTGGGCCCCTCCTACGGCCCCTTCCGCCCCGATCTCTCCAAGACGTTCTCACGGGAACTCGAGACCGGCATGAAGGGTGAACTGGCCCGCTTGGGGAACAACCACACCACCAGCCTCACGCTCAACCCCGAACTGTCCCTGGGCCGAATCCGCACCAGGCGGCAATTGCTGGCCGGCCTCGACCGGATCAAGCGCGACGTCGATGCCAGTGGCATGATGACCGCCATGGACCGCTTCACGCAGCAGGCCGTCGGCATTCTCACTTCCGGACGCTTTGCCGAAGCCCTCGACTTCAGCAACGAACCCGCCGAGGTGCTCGCCCGCTACCAGGCGCCGCCGGATAGGATCGAACGATTCTCGACCAGCGAGGGCCCCGAGGGGTCACTGAAGTTTCTGCTGGCCCGTCGATTGATCGAGGCGGGAGTCCGTGTGGTCAGTCTCACCATCAGTGACTTCGACACTCACTCGAAGAACTTCCCGCGAGTGAGACAAATGGCACCGATCATCGACCAGGGCCTGACCGCACTCGTCGAAGACCTCGGACAACGGGGGATGCTTGACGATGTCACGATCGTGGCCTGGGGCGAGTTCGGGCGGACACCGCGAATCAACAAGAACGGTGGCCGCGACCACTGGCCACGGGTCAGCCCGGCCCTGATCGTCGGCGGCGGCTGCCAGGCCGGACAGGTCATCGGCAAAACCGACCGACAGGCCGGTGCCCCCACCGAACGACCCATCCACTTCAAGGATGTCTTCGCGACGCTCTACCACAATCTTGGCATCGATGCCTCCAAGACCACCATCGCGGACACCAATGGCCGACCGCAGTACCTGCTGGATGTCGGCGACCCGATCCGCGAACTGGTCTAGGCAGTCGGTCGCACACACGACACATCCTCCAGGATCACCACGTCACTTACCGCGGGCAGGGAGTCGCCCGGAGCTTGACCATGCTGGATTTCCTGGAAAACGACGACGGCCGTTCGGGCCGCGCAATGAGCCGTCGCGAGTTGCTTTCCGCCGGCAGTCTCGGACTCGGTGGACTCACGCTGCCCGGCCTGTTGGCCGGCCAAGCCCGGGCCGGCACCGGACGAAGCGTGTTGACCGGCAAGAGTGTGATCTTCCTGTTCCAGCAGGGTGGCCCCAGCCAATTCGAAACGTTTGACCCCAAGCCCGACGCACCCGGCGGTATCCGCACGGTCAACGGCACGATCCAGACGAGCCTGCCGGGTGTCTTTTTTGGTGGGACGATGAACCGGCTGGCCAGGCACGCCGACAAGTTGACCGTCGTCCGCAGCTACCAGACCAACAACGGCGGCCACAACATCAAGCCCTTTGTCAGCTCCGATTCGCTCGATGCCAGTATCGGTGTCCACTACGCACGTGTCGCCGGCACCACCCGGAGCGACACCGGCCTGCCGACCAACATGGTGCTGTTCCCCCAGGCGATCACCGACAAGGTGACCCGTGGCCGTGCCCGTGGAAATCTCTCGGCGACCGGCGATTACGGGGACACCTATGCACCGTTCGTTCCCGGGGGCAACGGAAAACTCCAGGAAAACATGACGGTTCGCCTGGACCGCGATCGCCTGTTCACTGACCGTCGCGAATTGCTCTCGCAACTCGACCGGCTCAACAATCGACTGGATGCCAGCGGCCAGTTTGACACCATCGACTCGCTCACCTCCCAGGCCTTCCAACTGTTACTCGGTGGCGGCGTCCGTGACGCGCTGGACCTCTCGCGGGTCGATCGCAGGACACTGGCTCACTACGACACGGCTCACCTGGCACGCTCCCACAACTGGGACAAGGTCAATCGCGGCAAGCGGGGCTACTACACTGGTCACGCCAAGACACTGGGACGGCTGCTGTTGATGGCCCGGCGATTGTGCGAGGCGGGATGTGGCTTCGTCACGCTCCACGCCAGCTACGACGGTGTCTGGGACATGCATGCTGACGGCAACAACCTGAACATGGTCGATGGGATGGAAGCCGTCGGCACCACGTTTGACCACGCGGTGGCCGCATTCATCGAGGACATCGAGGCCAGGGGTCTGCAGGATGACATCCTGTTGGTCTGCAGCGGCGAGATGGGCCGGACACCGAGAATCAACAAGAGAGGCGGCCGTGACCACTGGGCACGGCTCTCGCCATTGCTGCTCTACGGCGGCGGCTTGAAGGGCGGCCAGGTGATCGGGCAATCGACCCGTGACGGTGGACAACCCACCGGCAGCCCGTTGGGACCCAAGCACCTGATCTCCTCGATCCTACACACCGTCTTCAACGTCGCCGAACTCCGGCTGGTCCCCAGCATTCCAGCCTCGATCAATCGGCTCGCCGAATTCGACACGATTCCCGGCATGGGATAGCACGGATCGTGCCCGCCGGGCTAACGGGCTTCGGAGATCATCACCGCCGCGGGAGCGGAGCCGGAGTTCCGCAATCGCTTGGCCTGGCCAGCCCGGACACAAACCGTGTCGCAGAAGTTCGCCATGTCGAACCGCTGCTCACCAACCTCGCAGACCGCCGATCCGGATGCCAGGAACAACGATTGGTCATCGGACTCGATCGGCAGATCCAGTGCGGATCCCGGTGACAACCGGACAACGCGGGCGGCCACATCCCGGCCCGAGTCGGTTGGATCGGTCAGATTGATCACGTCGGCCGCTTCTCCCAACCTCACCACCTGCGCTTCGCCATGCACCACCAGGCTCTCCGGGACACTGTCATCGGTCGATGTGCAATCAACAACCTCCCAGCCCTCATCAAAGAACTCTCGCTCGGGTGTCCCGGTCGGAAACACCGTGTGCATGATCGCCACCTGGTCCGAGTCGTTCTTGAGCCCATGAGCGGCTCCGGCTGGAACGTGGATCGCGTCGAAGGCATTCATCCGGTACCGCCGACCCTCCACGAACACGTCCGCCTGCCCGGACACGCAAATGATCAGCTCGCCGGTGGGATGGGTGTGGTAGGGCAACCCGCCACCAGGAGCCACCGTGGCAGATCCACTGTTGAGACTGGGAGAACCCAGCTCCGTCGAAAGATAACCTCGCACCTCGAAACCCGGAGCCAGTTCGCGGCCCTCGATTCCCCCGGGTGTCATAAACGACGCATCAGTGCCACCGTGTCCGTCAGCCATTGCGAGTCACCCTCAATACAAAACCATTTTTTCGCCCGCCAGTTTCCACGACGCCGGAAACTCACCGGCAGTATATGCCACGGTCAATGATCTCGCGAGCAGACCCAAGCGTCACATGTCGCCGGGACCTCCTTTGCCGCATCTCATTCCGGGCGAAACACAAACGCCGACACTACGTCATGATCTCGGTGATCGGGCGTCCATAATCCACATCCAGACGCTTGCGGCCGGGGATCTCGAGTCGCCTCGAGTCCAGGCCGAGCAGGTGCAACACCGTCGCGTGCAGGTCGGTCACGTAATGAGGATTCTCGACAGCGTGAAAACCCAGTTCATCGGTCCGACCATGAATCGTGCCACGTTTCACCCCCGCGCCCGCCAACCAGACGGTGAACCCATGTGGGTGATGGTCGCGACCGGTGAACTTCGTTTTCGTGTCCCTGACTTCCAATCCCGGCGTCCGGCCAAACTCGGTACAGCAGACCACCAGGGTGTCGTCCCACAGGCCTCGTTGCTTCAGGTCCTTGAGCAATCCGGCGATCGGTCGATCAACCCGCTGGCACGAACGGGCATGGAGCTCCTGCAGCTTGTTGTGAGAATCCCATTCGCCGTAATCGCTGAGATACACCAGTGAATACCTGACACCCCGTTCGGCCAACCGCCGCGCGGCGAGCAGCCGACGGCCGTAGACCGCCGTCGTCTTGTTGTCGATACCGTAGAGCTTCTGGGTGGTGGCGGTCTCACCGGACAAGTTCACCGCCTCGGGCACCGACCTCTGCATCCGGTAGGCCAACTCGTAGGACTTGATCCGCGCCCGGACCGCAGCGTCCTCGGGGTACTCGACCGACGTCAACCGGTTCAGGCGGTTGATGAAGTCGAACTGGTTCCGTTGCTCGGCCGCCAGCACACCCGGACGCCTGCGACCAAACGGCAACGGGTCACCCGGATCCAGGGAGAGCTCGACTCCCGAATGAGCCGGCCCCAGGTAGTTGGCATCGAAGTTCCAGCGAACCCGCGTGTCCTTGTACTTGCCCAGGAACACAAACGAGGGCAGGTTCTCGTTTCCGGTCCCCAATCCGTAATGGATCCACGAACCCAGCACCGGTTCGGGCGGATCCAACTTGTGCCGACCATGATGCATCTGGAATTCGGCGTTGTGATCGTTGTCTGTCGTGTACATCGACCGGACAAACGAGATGTCATCGACGCACGTGGCCAACTCGGGCCACCAGTCGGTGATGCCGATCCCCAGTTCCCCGTAACGCCGGAAGCCCACCTGCATCGGAAAGATCTGGGCATGGGGCCGGGCACCGCCGATCACGTCGCGGGACCGCAGTTCGAACAGGGGATCCTTCAGCGGATTGGGCAACGGCGTCTGTTCGTAGGTCTTTCCCGCGTACGTGTTCAAAGCCGGCTTGGGATCCCACGTCTCCATCTGGCTGTAGCCGCCCGAGAGAAAGATCCAGATGACGTTCTTGGCTCGCGGGGCATGATGTGGCCGGCCGTCGGGGACTTCCAGGGACTTGTGATGAGCGTCCCCGGTGGCCTTGTCCGGATCAGCGGCAACCCCGTCGCGATGCAGCATGGCGCCCAGTGCCAGGCCGGTAAAACCCAGGCCCATGTCGGCCAGGAATTGACGCCGCGGCGGACAACAGGACGTCGTGTTCGGATCAGGCAACGCGGGGACATTCATGGCTTGATACTTCGCGAATGATCAACGGATCGTCAGGAAATCGGTGTGGCTGAACAACGCCTGGACCAGACTCTCGCGAGCCCGGCGGGCGGGGTCAGTCGACGGTGCGACTGGCACCAGTTTTGGATCAATCGCCAACTCGGCGGGCTTGGCACTGCTAAACACATCGGTTTGTTGAACCAGGAACTCGAGACTGGCTGCCCGCTCTGACGCTGATGGCTCACGAGCCAGCACCTGGCGAAACGCCACGTCAACAAAACTCGAATCGTCCAACGACGTCTCCATCAACCGGCGGGCCAGCAATCGGCCCTGTCGCAACGCCAGTTCACTGTTGACCATCGCCAGGGCCTGTTGAGGTCTCACGCTGCGGGTGCGTCGATAACAGTCGCACGGATCGGCCGCGTCGAACAGATCCAGAAACGACATCCGACCCTCACCATGGTGATCAAAATAGACACTCCGTCGTGGAGTCGTCAGTCCCTCGGGCTGGGGAATCTCGCGGCCACCAATCCGCGCATCCAGGCTGCCGGCCACTCGCAACACGCTGTCACGTACAACCTCGGCCTCCATCCGCGATGGAGAGAATCGCCACAACGCGATGTTGTCCGGGTCACCCGAGAAATTCGGATGGTCCGTCGAACCGGTTCGCGAACTGGTTCGGTACGTGCGACTGGTGACAATCAGTCGATGCAGTGGCTTCATCCGCCACCCGCGATCCATCAACTCGACCGCCAGCCAGTCGAGCAGTTCCGGGTGAGTCGGTTTCTCACCGTTGTTTCCAAAATTCTCGGTCGATTCCACGATCGCCCGGCCAAAGTGTCGACCCCAGACATGGTTGACGGCCACGCGGGCCGTCAGGGGATTGGCACGGTTGGCGATCCAGCGAGCCAACGCGGTACGTCGACCGGTGCTCGTGCGAACATACTGGTGAGAAAACAGGCTGTAGCTGGTGCTGCCCCCGGACACCGCCTTCGTCAACGCGGCCTCGGCCTTGGCCACGGCACCTGCCGCAGCGACCACCTTCTTCTCGGACGTCGCCAGGCTGGCCTTCAGCTTGGCATCCGCGGCGTTCTTGGCCAGGGCGGTTTTGGCCACCACGACAGACCGCCGGGCCCGGGCCGCCTCGACCCGGGCCACCGCCACCGTCGCCTCGTGCTCGGCACGCACAGCAAGGCGGGCAACACCGTCGGCGTCCCCGGGGACACCGAGATACTTCACGTCGTCGGCGTGGATTCGTGCCTCCACGGCAGCCACCTTCAACACCGCGGCCTGCACATTGGCTTCGTCAACCACCAGCGTCAGGCGGATCTGTTCGAGTTTCTCGCGAGCCGATTCGGACGCCTTTTCGGAAATGAAAGCCGCCTGGGCTTCGGCAACCAGTCGACGTGCATGGGCCAGGACCTCGCGTTTTTCGGCCAGGTCCTTCTGCACCACCTCGCGCGCCTCGGCACGAACAAAGTCCTTCAGGCCGGGATACCACGCCCTCGCTGGCAACTGGACCGCGTCCACTTTCCAATCGGCACCGCCAAGGAATCCGGGGCCTCCCGGAGCGACCGGAGGACGATCGGGAATGATGTTTCGCGACTCCCCCTTGCTGTAGACGAACGTCTTGGCATCGAGCTTCTCGTCACAGATCCGCACCATGCCGACCGTCAGCGGCTTGTAGGGTTTCCCGTAGCTGTACTTGGGATACACCCCCGGATCCGGTTCACCCGATACCCGGTCGTGCCGCACCTCGATCGGCTCGAATGTCGCCCGCATCCGGAAATAATCGACCTGGGTCAACGGATCGTACTTGTGATCGTGGCAATGGCAACAATTGAACGTCAGGCCCAGGAATGCCTTGCCGGTGTGCTCGATGTTGTCCTTCAACCACGTGTTGTAATTCCAGCGATAGAAATTGCGGATGATGAACCCGGTGGCCACCACGTTCTCGTCGTCATCGGCCGCCACCTCGTCGGCGGCCAGCATCTCGACAATCATCCGGTCGTATCCCTTGTCCTGGTTGACCGAGCGAATGATCCAATCCCGCCAACGCCAGATCTGGCCGTAACTGTTCAGGGAATCGGGAACCTTGCGTCGTCCGTACCAGTCGCTGTACCGCCAGACATCCATCCAGTGCCGGCCCCAGCGTTCCCCGTACCGGGGGCTGTCGAGCAGCCGATCGACCACCCGCTCGTAGGCACCCGGACGCGTGTCAGCCACGAAGGCCGCCTGTTCCGGGATCGTCGGCGGCACACCAACGAGGTCAAGATACAGACGTCTCAGCAACACTGTCCCCGAGACTTCGGGCAAACGGACGAGCCCGCGGCGTCGCAACCCCGCGGCAATGAAATCGTCAATCGGATTGCGGCTCCCGGCCGTCCATTCAACCCGTGGTCGTGTTGGAGGCCGAAAAGCCCAGTGTGCCCGGGGATCAGCTTGCGGACTTTCGGCTTCCGGTGATCGCGCTCCCTGGCGGATCCACTCGCTCAACAACCGCAGTTGGTCGGGTTTCAGTGGCTGCCCTTTCCCTTCCGGTGGCATCTTCACGGTCTCGTCGTCCGACTGCACCCGTTCCAACAGCAGGCTCTTTGCGGGTTGCCCCGGCACCACCGCCGGTCCACTCTCACCTCCCTTGCGAGCCAACGCCCCGGTGTCCAACCGCAGTCCGCTCTCCTGCTTCAACGCGCCATGACAGGCATAACAGTGCGCCACCAGGATCGGCTTGATCCGCGTCGAGTAATCAACTGGATCGGCCGCCATGGCGATCCCGTCACCACGGATCAGCACGGCCACGACGACCGCCAGGACAATCTTGATCACATGTTCTTTCAACTTGATCCCTGTCGAGCGTGCAGTTGGTCGTCCTCTACGAGACACTATCTTCTCACATTCCGTGAAGCACTGCCAAGCACCTTCATCCCCGTTCCCAACCCGAGGCCCCAGAAGATGACCAGCCGAGCTGATAGTGAATACCGATACGAAAAACTGACCTGGCCTGAGATCAACGAGGCGATCGGGGCCAACCAGGTCTGCGTGGTTCCCTGTGGAGCGGTCGAACAGCACGGTGACCACCTGCCACTGGACGTCGACCTGGTCTGTCCCGGCGGTATCGCTCGTGGCGTCGGCCAGGCCAACCCCGACAAGCTGCTGGTCCTGCCCACGATCGCCTATGGCTACACCGGACACGTCATGGATTTCCCCGGCACGATCAACACGCACTACCAGACTTTCATCGACCAGGTACTCGATGTCACCAAGTCCCTGGCCTACCACGGATTCAAAAAGATCATCCTGCTCAACGGCCACGGATCGAACATGCCCAACCTCGACCTCGCCGCAAGACGAACCAACCTCGAGACCGATGCCGAGTGCATCCTGGTGGCATGGTGGCACCTGCTGTCGGTGGATCCTGATTTCCTGCCCGGCTGGCGCGAAAGCACCTTTCCAGGTGGAATGTCCCACGCGTGTGAACTCGAGACGTCACTGTACCTGTATCTCGAGGGCGAGCACGTCCGCACCGACCGGGTCCACAACCACATCAGTACCCTCAACGACGGCAACCCCTACATCTGGGGCGACCTGTTGAGCAAGGGCCCCGCGGCGTTGACCTCCTGGACCAGCACCTACTCGCCACGAGGCGTGATGGGCGAACCGGAACTGGCCACCGCCGAGAAGGGGGAACAGGTTTACCTGGAAGCGGTCAAGCAATTGACCGGTGTTGTCGATTTTTTCCGCGACCGTCCGCGTGCATCGAGAACCCGTCACCAGGAACCGGCCCCGACCATGCCGATTCCATGGGGACAGCATGACCCCATCGACTAGTGTCTACAACTCCCGAGAACCACTCACTTTCGGAGCGACATCCATGTCACCTCGCACCCGATCCCGTCTGGCCATTCTGCGGGCCATTTCTTTCACGGTCACGATCACGCTCGCCGGCAGCACATCGGCTTCCGAGTGGATCTCGGCACTCGATGACCAACAGATCGCTCGCACCGGCACTTGGGCCCCGAGCCGATTCCGTTTCGCCGCTGTCGAATCGCTGCAGACCGTCGAGGATCGTGCCCACCTGACGCTGTCCTTTGAAGGCACGGGCCTGTCCATTCGCCTGGGTGGTCACAACGTCCCCGCCTACGGCCCTCCCAACCTGGGACGCCTGGTCATCGCGATCGATGGGAAGTTCGCCCGCACCATCCGGCCACTGGGGACTCCCCGAGAGGTGGTCCTGGCCGAGGGGCTCACGGAGGGACGGCACCGCGTCCGCGTCACCCATCGGATCAACGACAAACAGTTCGGCTGCCGGATCGAGGGCTTCCGGACCTGGGCAACACCACGTGGGCACCTGGTTTTTCGCCTCTCTGGCGAGCACAACGCCTTCCTGGTCGACGCGAGGGCCGTGCTGACCCGTGGCAGGACCGTTGTCCGCGATGTGCTGGTCCGCAACTGGTTGAGTGGACAATGCGGCCTGGCCGGGCTGCCTCCCGGCGACGACTATTCGCTCGCGATCCAGGCCAGTGGCTGGACCAGCCAGGCGATCGCGCCGATCCAGATCACCGCCGGCAAGACCCACTGGCACCCACCGATCTACCTGCAACGTCGGCCCGAGACCGTGATCCACCGCTTCCGGTTCCCTCGGCTCAACCAGCAAGCGATCCGCCGCCCCGGAGGGACATTCCGGGCGAGGTTCCTCGGCTTCGACACCACGATCAATGCGGTCCGGCTGACGCGACGTGTCGGACCGGTGACGATCTCACGAAAGGTCCCGTTCGAGGAAGATCTCGCGGCCAAGTACTACTACGACCGCGAGGTCGTTGTGACACTTCCCGCGGACATGCCCGCGGGATTGTATGATCTGTCGGTCGACATCACCGGTGGACGCCGCACCGGCACCTGCCGGTCGCCGAGGAGCGTGCACGTTGTCGCCGCATTCCCCGACGACCCGGTCCTGGTCACCTTCGGGCACCTGGACACCTCCGCCCAGTTCCAGGCCGAGTACCTCCAACGACTGGCTGACATCGCCAACCTGGTCGGAGCCGACATGGTTCTCTCCAGCAACGCGTGCAATCCCGCCTACGTCTCCGGGTCGCTTGCTCACCTGCAAATTCCCTACGTGGTCAATTTTGGCAATCACCAGTTTGCCGGTCACGAGGCCTGGTACGGCGACCCGGTCGGACGGATCGACTTCGGCCCCCGGATCAGCGTGCTGAATTTCGGACATCCCTGGCACACGGGCACCGCGAGGGCCGACCGGTTGCTGGGCGAACGGCCCAAGGCGACAATGAAGATCGTCAACGGATTCGAGGCCAATGCCCCCGTCGAATTCTTCAACCGACACCAGGTCCGGATGATCCATGATGGCCATGGAACCGGAACCAAGGTCATGGATGTCGGCACCACGCCCACTCGACGGATCGGCAAGTCGAACTCGATCAGCTTCCGCGTGGTCCGCTTCAAGGAGAATCGCGTCCAGACCTGCACCTACAACGGACACGAAACCGCACCGGTGCCGTTCAGGCGTGACGAACCATCCCCGGTCCAGGCCGTCTTCCGCGTTCCCAATGACGGCACACGGTCGGAGAATTCTGTGACCATTTCCAACCGGCTGAAGGATGATTTCCCCAACGGTCGCGTGACTTTCGTAGTGCCGTCTGGAAAATACACCGTCACGAACGCACGGACCGAATCCAGCACCCCCGGTGACGACGGTCGTCATGTTGTGCTGGTGGCCCGTGTCGACATTCCCGCCAACGGACAGGTCCAGGTGACCATCAAGCCGGCCAAGTGACCTTGAGCCAGACGGAGACTTCAACATGACCTCCAGTGACCTCCTGCAACCATCCGTCGATCGTCGGACATTTCTTGGTCAAACCGCTGTGGGGCTGACAGCGGTGGGTTCGGCCACGGCAGCCGAGGCTGCCCCGGGCCGGACGATGCTCCGGTTCGGTCTCAACGCCGACCCTCACCTGCAGGGGACACGGCAGTCGGGCCGGGCCCGGAATTTCAAACGATTCGTCGACCAGATGCAGAAATTCCAGCCCGACTTCGCCATCGACCTGGGTGACTTTGGAATCCAGGTGTCCGAGGGACAGACCACCCAAGAGATGCACGACGGACAACTCGCCGGGTTGAAACATCACCTCGGCGTGTTCTCGCAGTTGAAGTGCCCACGGTACCACGTGATGGGCAACCACGATGTCGGCTGGTTGAAGGGCGGCGAGGAGAAGATCACCGCGGCCGACCTGATCGGTCGGGGTCATCCCGGTGAGGACATCACCAAGCAGGAATTCCTGGCCACCACCGGAATGCCGCACCGGTATTTTTCATGCGATCACAATGGTTTCCACCTGATCGTGCTCGACGGCAACAACGGTCCTGACACCTCATCGCCCCCCAGGGGCAAGGATGGCCTGGCCGGTGGCTACTGGATCGACGCCACCCAGAAGACGTGGTTGGCCGACGACCTGGCAAAGCACCGGAAAAAACCAAAACTGGTCTTCTGCCACGAGGAACTGCACCACACGCCCGAGAAAGGATCGGGACACGGTGGCGACACCCCCTTCCCGCCGGTCGGCAAGCAGAACTCCTATGTCGACAACGGCTGGGAGATCCGAAAATTGTTCGCCGAGGACGGCCGGGTGCTGGCCTGTTTCTTCGGACACAAGCACCGCAGCCGCTGGACCGTCTATGACGGGACGCACTATCTCACCATGGCCGCCACGCACTACGAGGCCAGCTTCGCCGCGATCACGATCGCCGACACATTCGAGATCCAGGGCTTCGGCAAGCAGCGGACATACCGGTTTCCGCTACCAAAATGGTTGAAGGCGGCGAGTTGACTCGCCGCGAGACACCTAGAGCAATTCGTGGATCGGGGTGGGATCCTCGAGCACCGGCGTGGGTCGACCCTGGTGGTCGAGCAGGTGCAGCGTCGGATCCATGCCCAGGGCCTTGTAGATCGTCGCGTGCAGGTTGCACGGCTTGACCGCCCGCGTCAGCGGACGTTCGCCCTTGGCATTGGTCGATCCAACCACCTGGCCACCCTTGATTCCACCGCCGGCCAGCAGGCAGAACAACGAGTTCCCCCAGTGGTCGCGGCCGGGTGTTCCCTTGCTGCCCGGAGGACCACCGTTGCCACCGTCATTCATCCGCGGAGTTCGACTGAACTCGCCACAGAGAATCACCAACGTTGATTCCAGCATGCCGCGATCCGAGAGATCCTTCAACAGGCCCGAGACGGCCATGTCGACCCGCGGCAGCACGCTCTTGTAACCAGGCTCGAGATTCCAGTGATGGTCCCAGCCACCAAAGTGCACCGTCACAAACGTCGAACCGGCTTCCACCAGCCGCCGGGCCAGCAAGGTGCTCTGGCCCCAGTTGCTTCGGCCATACTGGTCCCGCAACCTCGGGTCTTCCTTGTTGATGTCAAAGGCCGTCCGCGCGGCGGCGCCGGACACGAACTCGAACGCATCGCGGTCGAACTTGTCCATCGCCTCGAACAGCGTTCCCCGTTCGACGGTTTTTTCGATCCGGTCCAGGCTGCGATTCAGGTCACGACGCGACGCCAGTCGGTCGACGGTCATCCCGCTGGCCAGGTTCAAGTTGGCCACCTTGAAGTTGGCGTTGTTCGGATCACCACCGGTCTGGAACGGGTCGTACTGCATCCCCATCCAGTTGCCACCAAAGTACCCCGGCCTCAGCCCAATGCTGCTGGCCACCGGCACGCTGATGTAGGACGGCATGCCGCTGCGACGTGGGCCGCGCTCTCGTGCAACGATCGAGCCGATCGAGGGGAACGTGCCGGTGTTGTTTGGGCCCAACGACTTGGTCGTCAGCATGAAATGACCACCGTGGAAGTGGCCGCCGGTGTCGTGATGCAATGAGCGAACAATCGAGAACTTGTCGGCGTGCTGGGCCTGGAGCGGGAACATCTCGGTGATCTCGACCCCCGGCACGTTGGTCGCCGTCGGCATCCAGATGCCACGGTATTCCGACGGAGCCTCCGGCTTCATGTCGTACATGTCCAGGTGACTCGGGCCACCGTCGAGCCAGATCATGATCGCTGCGTTGTTGTTGCCCGTGGCAGCCGACTGCTTCGCCCGGGCCACGTCACCCAGGCTCGCTGCGGCCATGCCAGCCACGCCCAACTGCACGAAACTCCGACGGGACATCCCATCGCAATAACGACCACCACGTCCAGCATCGATTCGCAACATTGTTCAACCTCGACTCGTGTTGCCCGAAACTCAGCAAACCGGCACCCGGCCGGCTGCACTTCATATCAATATACCATTATCTGTCGGTCATTGGGACCCCGACAGATCAGTTGCCAAGACAATCGACCGGACCATGGCACTTGGGAACAACACGAATCCCCTTGCGCCCGCGGACTTTACGTACAAAAAAGTACCGTCCCACAAAGTGCATCAGCCGGCGAACCCAGGTCGTCTTGTAGGGAGGAAACAGCACCGGATCAACGTGTGCCATCGACTCACCAAAGAAGTGGGCTATGACGCCCAGTTCCTCGCCGATGTCCAGTTGCAGGCAGGTGGCCTCGCCAATGTTCAACCACTCGTCATACGTGCACGTGTCGCCAATCCACTCGAATTCTCGTTCGCCGAACTCTTCAACCGCCAGTCGGTAGAACCTCGTGTCCTGGTCCGGATCGAGCCCCATCTTCATCATGCCAACCCGTTCAACGGCCAACAGGTCCCGGCCACCGATCACCGTGTCGGTGCGATGAATGTTGCCCTCGTTCTGCACACGACCGTCCTCGTCACGGACGACGTCAAAACCTTCCTTGTATCCCAGTGGCCCATCCAGGCTCCAGGTCGCGTCGATCGCGGCAAAGTGCACGGGGAAGTGACGCAGGGCATCGATCGTCGCCGTATCCACCTCGCGCTTCTGGTGGTACTCGGTGAACTTGTCCTTGGCCGGCAGGCATCCGTAGGTGTTCTTGAGCACCAGCGTGCAGTGGGACACATCGTGTGTCTTGTTCTTGGCAAACGAGATACGGAAATCCGCATCCCGCCACGACTCGCCCACGAAATGCTGGCCCAGCGAGCCTCCATAATCGAACGGAAACTGTTCGTCGGTCAGGTCGTGAACGTCGTAGCCGTCGCCGTCCAGGCCGATCACACGTGCCACGTGGGTCACACCGCGATTCCGGTACCACAGCCCATAGACATTCTGGGCCTCGACAACCCGCACGTTGGTGTAACCGGCTTCAGCCATCCGGGTGATCCAGTGCTCGACCAGTTCCGGGTCGGTGTAGACCAGCGGTGGATCCTCGATTTTGATTGTCATCATGAAGTTCGGCTTCAGGACGACCAGGAATTCGCCCGCCGGCTTCCCGGATCTCGATCTCTGGGCCTCCAGCGTGTCCCAGAAGCGGGACTGCTCGAGCATGGTCTCCAGGGCGGCGAACTTGTCGGTGTTGCGAACGGCGGCAACAACCGACGGAACATCGATATCTCGGACATCGGCGGTCGTCATGCGGTGTCCCTGTCGGTGGGGATTGTCGTGCCAAGCAACGCGGCGAGCCGTCGGGGTTCATCGAAAGTCATGCCATCGACTCCAAGCGAAACCAGCCGCCGGGCCAGGCGCTCGTCACGTCCAACACCCCATGCACGGACCGCAATCCCTCGACTGTGGAAGTACTCGACCATCGCCCCGGTGACCTGTTTGCCGGGGGGGGCCACACGTTGGGCACCCAACTGCCGTACCTTACCGGCGACATACCACATCCACCAACGCCAGTCGCGAAACCATGCAATCCAGGTGGTCTCGACTTCCGGGACCAGCCGGCGGATCAACGCGAGCACCTCGCGGTGCTCCGAGGACACGGTCACGCGATCGACGGTACCTCGCCGATGCATCTCCCTGGTCACAGCCTCCTCGATCCCGCTCCGGACATCCTTCACGTGCAGGACCAACGGCACGCGATCGACCACTCGATCAAAGACCTCTTCGAGGGTCGGCACCTTCTCGCCGGCAAACCGCTCACCAAACCAGGCCCCGGCATCAAGCCGCCTCACATGTTCCAGGCTCAAGTTTGCCAGGGTCCCTGTCCCATCGGTCGTGCGATCGATCGACTTGTCATGCATCACCACGACATGCCCGTCGGCGGTGCACCTCAGATCCATTTCGACCGCCGTTGCCCCCGACTCGATGGCCAGTTCAAAGGCTGGCAGCGTGTTTTCCGGAGCGTGGACCGAATCGCCCCGGTGAGCAATGTTCAAGAACATTCAGCCAACTCTCCCAGGGCCTCGACCAGCCGGTCGATCTCTTCCTCGAGCAAGAAGAACGGCACGCTGATCCGCAGGCCCTCGCGAGAATGCGGCAACGGCTTGACGATCATGTTCCACCGCTGCCGCAACGTCTCGGCCAGGTCCTGTCCGGTCCACCCCGACAACGTCATCGACACCAGGGCAGCAGAACGAGAAAACTCGCCCGGTGTCAGCACCTCGATCGCCCCGGTCGCCTCCAGCCCCTGTTTCAGACGGTCGGTCAGCAACGCGGTCCTCTCGGCAATCGCATCAACGCCAATTTCACTCAACCAGTCACACGCAACCGCCCAGGCATGAACCAGTGGCCACGACCACGGCCCGAACTGAAACCGCTCGGCCGTCTCGTGCAACTCGAATCGATCGGTCTCGAAATCCAGCCAACTCTCGCTCCGGCCCCCGGGAAATCGCACGGCTAGTTGATCAATCCACTCGGGCCGGACATACAGCAACCCGGCTGCGTAGGGTGAGTACATCCACTTGTAGGACAACAGCCCGGCAAAATCACAACCGGTTTGTCCCAGGTCGATCGGGAACACGCCACCGGAGTGAGCCATGTCGACAAAGCTCAGTGCCCCGTGCCGTCGGGCCGTCGCGCACAGTTCTCCGGCCGCCAACCGGAAACCGAGATCGGTCGTGACATGGCTGAAGGCGACCAGTCGCGTGCGATCGCACAGGCAGGATTCCAGGGCTGCCACCTGTTCGGCCGGGGAACCATCCACCAGTTCGATCTTGCGCACGACGATTCCCAACTGGTCCCTGAGTGCCAGCACCGGCAACAGCAATGCCGCCTCCTCGTCAGTCGACAACACGATCTCATCACCAGCCTGCCAGTCCAGCCCGCGGAGTACCGTCAGGAACCCCTCGCTGACACCTCGCATCACCGCGAGTGTTGACGGCACCACCCCGAAGAACTCCGCCAGCCGAGCCAGTGACCGCTCGCGTCGCGGGTACTCCTCGTCGGGAAACACGATGTGCATCGGCCCCCGCTGCAGCAACTCGTCCATCAATTCCGCATGGGCGGACGCGACCCGCCGCGGGGTGATACTCACACCACCGTTCTGGAACCAGGTGTAGTTCCCCAGCGCAGGGAATTCGTCACGGACTCGTTGCAGATCTATCGTTTCCATCCGCGTCACTCTCATCTCCACTGGCCTTGCTTGCAACCCCATGATCCGGCCACCATGTCCTGATGCCCCCGATACGCCCCATCCTGCTGTTGCTGCTGTGCTGTTCCTGGTCTCTCCCGGTCATGGCCCAGACGACCAAGGACTTCGAACTGGCACCGATTGATTACCACAACCAGTCGACGAACAACCGCATCTCGAACCTGCAACAGCTGATCAACCAGGACAAGTCCCGGTTGTCCTGGTCCGATCGTCACGGCTACCTGCCGGCGGTGCTCAAGGCCCTGGACATCCCCATCTCCTCCCAGGTCCTCGTCTTCTCCAAGACCAGCGTCCAGGTCCGCCACATCTCGCCACGTCGTCCCCGGGCCATCTACTTCAACGACGACACCTACGTGGCCTGGGTGCAGCAGGGCGACATGCTCGAGATCATCTCGATGGATCCGCAACTGGGAGGTGTCTTTTACACCCTGCCCCAGTCACCGGCGAAACAACCACAATTCCGTCGCGATCGGGGCCAGTGCCTGCTCTGCCACGCCAATCGCAGAACCCAGGACGTCCCCGGCCCGGTGGTCCGGTCTCTCTACACCGCCCCGTCGGGCCAACCCCACTTTGGGGCTCGCACGTTCGTCACCGATCACACCAGCCCGTTTTCCCAGCGGTGGGGTGGCTACTACGTCACCGGCACCCATGGTTCGATGCGGCACATGGGCAACACCGTGATTCCGCTCGAGGAATCGACCCAGAATTTCGATTACCAGTCCGGGGCCAACCTCACCCGGCTCGACGGCCTGATCGACACCGACGACTACCTGTCGCCCCACAGCGACGTGGTCGCGCTGATGGTGCTTGAACACCAGTCGCGGATGCACAACCTGATCACCCGGGCCCATTTCGAAACCGACACCGTCAACCACTACGACCGCCTGTACAACAAGGCCCTGGACCGCCCCAGGGGGTACCGCAGCGACATCTCCAGGAGGCGGATCGCCCGGGTCGCCGACGACCTGCTGCGGTACATGTTGTTCGTGAACGAGTTCTCATTGAAATCGCCGATCCAGGGCACGTCGAAGTTCTCCGAGGAATTCGCCCGACGCGGCCGACCAGACAAGCAGGGACGATCACTTCGCCAGTTGGACCTGAAACAAAGGTTGTTCCGCTTCCCGTGCAGCTACCTCGTCGAAACACCCACGTTCGCTCAGTTGCCCGATGCGGTTCGCGACCAAGTTGTCGGACGGCTCAAGACCATCCTGGCCAACACGACAGCCGACAAAGACTTCGCGAGATTGACTGCCGGCGATCGGAAGGCGATCCACGAAATCCTCGCAGCCGCCCACCCAGCGTGGTGGGCAACCAACACGTCGCCGACCGGACAGGCAAACGGCAACCGCTAGCCCACGTCGGCGATCAGCCATTGCATCGACCGCTGCACCTCGAAACGGCGGAACGGCAACTCGCCGGGACGCACCAGGTGGCAGATGATCCGCCCGGACGTGTCGGGCCAGATCATGCCCAGCTGGATTCCCTCGGCAAACTTGAACGGCCACTTCGGAGCACAGTCGAGCACGAAGTCGCAATTGGCCCCGGCGTGTCCATCGGCAATCAACGGCTGCATCACGCTCAAAAACGACACCTGGTCGGGACCACTCGTGTCATCGGTCGCCAGGCCGTGGAACTGGCGGACGCCCACCTTCAACGACCGTCCCGCTCGGATCGCCGCCTGCAATTCGTCCAGGTCACCGGCGACCGGTTGCCCGCGTTCATCGTGTTCATAAACCACACGCCAACGATCGCACACGTACCAGCGATAGACCCCGTAGGGATAACGCTGCTGCTCGTCAAAGGTCGAACCATCCAGCATCCACTTGACCTGCGAGAACGCGCCGCCGGTGTCGTATCGGAAGAAACTGAAGTACGGCTGCTCGGCCAACTCGCCGCGGTGAGCGTAGGAGTGATGATGAGACATCAGGCCGGCGAACGCATCACCCGTTCCCGAGTAAACCTGTTGAAAACAGAGAGTCTCGTCGTAACCCTGGGCCTCCATGAACAACCGCAGGTCCGCTCCACGACGTACCGCCGCCGCCACGTCGGCGGCACTGCCGCTGACTGCTTCAAGCTCTGGATTCTGCTCGAGTGCCAATTCCCACTGACCCGACATCGATTCGTCTCCCATCGATGATTACTTCTTGTTGGATTTCTCGTCCCCGGGCGGCTCACCCTCGGACCAGACGGCCTTGAGCAACGCAAACACCTCGGGTTCGAACTCCTTCAACTCGGATCGCACGAACGGATAGAAGTCGTTCGTATCAAAGAATGCCTCGCTCATCTCCGCGAAGAACTCCTTGTGGTTGGTCAACGCGTAATGCCTGACCTTCCGCCCGCGGATGTGCAGCACCTTCTCGTACTTTTTGCTCGCCACGATCTTGTCCCAGGCCTTCCGGATCGGACCGTACTCGAAGCCCAGCACCCGGTCATGATAGGCATGGGCCAGTTCGTGCAACATCACCGCCGGTTGATCGTTGCTCTTGATCAATCCAATCAGCCGCCCCGCATCGGGAATATGCACCGCCTTGACCATCGCGGGATCGTGGCCATGGTCCCGCAACCACTTGGCCCCCGGGTGGTACTGGGCTGTTCTCAAGGGGTGATCCAGGTCGACCCAGATCGGCACCTCGCGGAGATGCTTCAACCGGCTCGCGGGAACCAGCAGCGTGATCTCGTACAACTTGACATCGATCATCCGCCGCACCTGGTCACCGACTGCCTTGTGCTTGCCTGCCAGGAGCCGCTTGTCGAACTGCAGGGTCCACCCCTGAAGCTTCACCGACGAGTGGTCGATGAAACCCGTTTTTTTCGGAGCGGGCTTGGGCTTCTCCTTGCCACGGTTGCGAGCCTTTTCGCGAATCTCCTGCTTGACCATCGCCAACCGCTTCGGCCAGGCAAACTTCGGAGCCGTCCTGGGATTGTACCCGGCCAGGTGGCCCTTCAGCCGGGTCACCGGCTTGGTGTACACCAGCTTTGTCTTGCCAAAAACCTCCTCGCAGAGCTTCGCCAACCCCGTGTCGTACTCCTTCAGTTCCTTGCGCGTGTCGACATGATTGTGATCGTGGTCGGGCGGCCGGTTGTTGTTGAACCAGCTCTGTACACCCTCGGCCCAGTACTCGTTGCGATTGGTCGACGCGTACTTGTTCTTCCACAACCCACGAGCCATCGCCCGTTCGTAGGCCTGCTTCAGCCGCTCGTCAAAGGTCTTGTCGATTCGAACCAGCCCGCGAAGATGAATATTGTGAGCAAACTCGTGGATCACGATATTTTCGGTGCTGTACGGATCGCCCACGTATCCCAGCACGTTCTCCTCGGCACACGAGCAGACCGGATCAGTTCGCGAGCCACCCAGCCCCCGGGCCCGGGCATCCCAGAAGTCCTTGGGCTTCATGTGTGCGTACTCGGGAATGTCTGTGGTGAACTCGTCGTGAGCGATCACGATCAGCCGCGATCCGCTGTCGATCATGGCCTTCCGGACGTCGGGCCGTCGGGCCAGCATCAGGTCGACCAGGAACGCTGCCTCCTTCAACGCGAAATCGTTGACCCTGGCCGAGGCCACAATCGGATAGCCACCCGCGTGGGTGTACTTCTTGTAGAATGGATCCAGCTTCATGGACTTCGGCGGCGCCGTGACCGGATACCGGGTCTTTTTGGTTCCCGGATCCCCGCCCAGGACAATTGAAGCCGGCAACAGGACGAGAACGAGCAAACGGGCGAGTGACATGTTGGAAGTCCGTTGGAGAGTAGCGCGAGCCTGGTTGTCCATCACGATTGGCCAGCACCACCGATGGTGGATTATTATCGGGTCAATCACTGGTCCTCGATTGTACCGGCCCGGCTTCAAGACGCGATGATACGACTCCTCTTCCTCAGCGCCATGCCATGACATCGACCGACCAGGCCCCGACATCCGATCGTCCAAACCGCCGTCGATGGCGACGTCTCGGGTTCGTGCTGATCATCCTGGCGGCACTGGAAACCGGCGGCTGGATCGGTGATTCCCTCTTTGACTTCCACCAGAAACTGGTGTGGCGACTGACGCTGATGGAACTCGAGTCGGTGCCAACCGACGACGCCGCAGCGACGGACAACCCCGGGCTGTGGATCCGCAGCGCCAGCGAAAACTCAGAACCGACCGAACCCTATCGAGTCGGACAAACGGTGATCGAGGGAGCTGGACCGTGGATCGAGCACCAGCGGTTGACTCCACGGACCTGTCCGGGTCCACCCGGAGAGCGCACCTTCGTCCTGGGCGGTTCGGCCGCCTTCGGGTACCCGTACCGCTTCGAGAAGAACTTCGCAGCCCGGGCCGACCGTCCCACCATCAACCCCGAACACCGTGTGCTGAACGCCGCACGGGTCGGGGCCACCAGCAATGACCTCGTGCCCATCGCCAACACCATCCTCGAACACTACGACCCCGCCACGCTGGTCATCCTGGCCGGAAACAACGAGTGGTTCCATTGGCGTCCGGGGCGGCCTGCCAATTCCACGGACAAAAGCGATCCGGCGGATGTGGCGATCAATGGAACCGGCCGGACCATCCTGGCAACCCTGGCCCACAGCCGGGCCCTGGCCGCCGTCATCTCCGGACTGCACCACCTGCTGCACGACGGCCCCCGGCAGGCGGCCCCCCGGCGGATCGTTCACGACGACGGGTTCGTCGAACACCATGCACTGCGGGGGGCACGACACGCAGTCGAAAACCCGCTGACCCCAACGCGTTACGATGTCACCACGTGGCCTGCGACCCGGCAACGCTATCTCGACCGCTTCCGGGACAACCTGGTGACAATCATCACCACCGCCAAACGCAAGAACGTCCGGGTCGTCCTGATGACAATGCCGTTCCAGTACAGGCTTGCCCCGGCCTGGAAACAAAGGCAACCACTCGCCGGCCAACCAAGGCACCTGGAAACCATGACCCGCCTGGTCACCGAAACGCTCAAGCTGCAGGACCGGGATCAACCGGCCGGGGCCCTCCAGACAATCCGGCAGGCCATCGAACTGGACCCGCTCCCACCGGTCCCGCATTACCTCGAGGCCGTCCTGCTGGAATCGCTCGATCGTCCCCAGGAAGCCGAGGAGGCCTACGCACGGTCACGCGAGGCCATGATCGGCAACCTCGGCTCACGGTTGAGCATCAACCGGGTGATCCGGGAGGTGGCGGCCGACCAGCAGACCGACCTGATCGATCTCCGCAAGGTCTTCGACGACTTTCAGCATCACCGCCAGCGGTTCTTCAACGTCGAGCTGATCCACGACGACTGCCACCCCACGTCACTGGCCCACGGCCTGATCGCCCATCACCTAGAAAAATTGCTGTTCGACGGCGCGGCCACACCCGAGCGTCACTAGCGGACCACCGGCAACAACTCGACACCATCCCGGGCCGCGTTGACACGAAACCGCAGCAGGTAGACCGCGTTGGGCGCCCTCCCGCTGGCGCAATACGGGAAGAGGATCGAGCCATCCTTTTCGAGAATGTAGGAACCCGGGTAACCATAACTGCCAATGTCCAACGGCAGATCCTTCGTCCAGGTCATCCCGCCATCACGACTGATCCATGCCCTCAGGTTGCGCCACGTGGCAAATGCCACCAGGGTGCCATCGGCCAGGACGGCCAACTGCGGCGCCTTGAATTTTCCTCCCCCGGAGATCACTCGACTTCCCGAATCCTTCCAGGTGCGTCCCTTGTCAGCCGAGTGGAAGATGGCCCCGTCGGGCCGGGTCACCAAAACCAGGCGTCCATCCTTCAGCTCGGCAATCGCCGGCTCGTCGATCGCGTTGTCCTTACGGACAATCCGCGAGATGACCGGCCAGGTCAGGCCATTGTCGGTCGATCGGCGAATGGCTCCACTGAGAAACTTGCGACCACGGACCTGGTAATAAGTTGCCCAGAGGATGCTGCCATCCGAGAGCAACACGGGCCGGCCTCCATGCCCGCGTTCGTAAAAGTCACCGGGACTCTTCAGTCCGCGCGGTTTCGACCAGGTCTTTCCGTTGTCGTCGGAGTGGATCACAAACTGCTTGGTGTTCAGGCCGTCGATGTCCTTGGCGAACGCCGTGGGAGCATGCGTGTACCCGTACCATGACGCCTGCACGCCGACCAGGCAGATAATCCGACCACCAGGCAACGTCATCACCGCGTGCGCCCCGTCGTCAAGACGATGATCCAGGATCGTGAAGGGCTTCGACCAGGTCCGGCCACCGTCGGTCGATCGACAGCCCATCGTGCGGCCCCCCGTTGGCGCCGCAAAATCCAATGGCCAGCCCTCGGCCCGCCACCGCTTGGCCAGCTCGGGCTCGATCTGACGTGGCATGGCAAACGAAGAATGCCAGTATCCCGACGAATGTGTAACCAGCAGGTCCCCGTTGGGGAGACGATCGATGCCTCCCGGCCAGCCGATGAAATCTCCGATGCCCTTGTAGTCGTCCGGCCGGTTGTGACGTGCCCCGGTGACCTTCAATCGAGCCTGGCTGGCCGACAATGGCTTGGCGGCCCACAGCAGGGCCTGGCTGCCAACCAGGATCGCCACGAGTGAAAGCACCGCGGGCAAAAGAGCAACGATCCGAATGCGGGTGATGGTCATCTGCGCGAGATCCTTCGCTGGGGCCTGGGTGTTCTTTGATCAAAGACTACCAGAGCGTCATCGTCGATTCGACACGAGCGAGACACCTGCCCACTCGCGAGAACGGCCGCGAGAAACAACGCTACGACTTGAGGTCCGGCAAGTTGCGTTGCACCAGGAATTCGATCTCTTCGATCCGCACCGTCACGTTCCTGGGAGGATCGAATCCGACCTCCAGTCGGCACGCGCCTCGACGTATCGGCGGCTGATCAAACAGGTAGACCCCGCCGACTCGCGTGGTCGGTTCGAGACGTTTTCCGTTGACGAGGAATTTCAACGACGCGGCCACCTTTGGCGACAACGTGGTCCGGACGATCAGCCGGGTCGAGCGAGAATCGCTGGGAGTGGGTTTCGATGGCACGGTGTCACCCACGTGCCACGTGAATCGCGACACGGTGCCGTCTTGTTTCAACTCGGCTGGCAATTGCTTGTATCCGGTCCCGACCGGAGTTTTTTGACTCATCTCGCGCGTGACAAAATAATGCTGATCGGTTCCGGCCAGTTTCGCTGGATCATGGATCTCGTTGAGCGCCTGCCGCTTCTGACCGCGGAACGGAAACGGACCATGGCAGTCGTAGTTGAACAGGTAAATCGCATCGACGCCCCGATCCCAGAACGAAGCAGCACCGGCTCGCAGTCGCTCGAGTGATGCCTGCGTGATCCCCTGCTGCTTCGGCTTCAGGTAGCCACGAATGTAGTACTCCAGCCCCCCGGCCACCTTGCACCGGGTTCCCCCGGCCAACTTCACGAACTCTTCAACCGGGGCCGTCATGTCCAGGTAACCGCCATCCATCGGCACCACCATGTCGACCAGTCCGCGACGAATCCAGGTCGGCACGTCCAGGCCCTGCTCCAGGCACTGCGCAACGCTGGTGGGGACCCGGACAACCAACCGCAGCGTCTTTTTGCGTTTGCGACCAAGATCGCCCAGCAACTGGTGAATCCGCTCCACCAGTTCGGTCATCAACTTGCTGCCCTCGCGTTCGTGCCCCTTGCGAAAGAAAAGGCCGCTACGCAGGAAATCGAGTTCGAAACCGTCGACATCGTATTTTCCACACAACTCGGAAATGATCGTCAACTTCCGATCACGCACCTCCTTGTGCGCGTAGTCCATTGCCCAGGAGTAATCAAAGGGATGCGTGTACCACCCGGGCACTTGCTTGCCAATCAACAACCGTCGACGCTGCTTCTCCCAGGTGCTCCGCAACGACGGCCAGCGATCGACGTAGTCCTTGTGGACATCGTTCATCCTCAGCGTGGGAATGAAGTACATCCCGTGTCGCCGTGCCCGCTGCTGCCAGGCGATCATCGGATCGAGCTTCCTGGAAACCAGTGACCGGACATTCCCCGCCACTCGCTTGAAATACTTGTCCTCGAACTTCCCATCGGGAACCTGGCGGCCGTCGTAGGGTTCAGCCGACTCCAGCGGGTACCAGAACTGCTCGTCGCTGAACTGGGGACAGGGCAAAAATGCATCGACGGCCGTTCCCGGCAGATCGTCGACAACCCGACACAATTGATCAGCCGTCATCGGGGCATCGAAACGGTAAAACACCGGCGTGCCACAATCGCTGTTGAGCCACAACCGGGGTGGCCACCTGGGGAGAGAAGGCGGATCGGCCGCACCAAGGGAGCCGGCCGGAACCACGATCAACAAGGCCAGCAGGGACCTCCTGGCAAATCGAACTGCAGCAAATCGTACGGACATGGGCCTGGCACATTCCAATTGAACAGAAAACGGCAACCGCCGAGTATATCCGTCTCCAAACGAACCGGTCACGTGTCCCCGCACCGGGCGATCGCCAAATCAAAAGCCGCTTCGGTGGAAATCACACCAGACGGTGTTTATTCTCCGTTGATCTTTTCGAGGAATCGATCGGGAACCGACCCGAATCACTTGGGTTGGAACACGGTTTGCGGTTACTGGAAAGAGTCGAGACACCCGGCGGAATCGCCGCCTGGTTCTCCGCGATCTGCCCGATGGATCGGCAGATTCGGATTGGGCCTGCCCAATCGTGAAGCACGTTGCTTCGTCGCCACGGATCGGCACCAGGATGTGCCGCGGAGAAGGCGGCAGGAAAATTGACACATCAGATTCGGGGACCGTCTCCGGGTCCACGGTGAGATCCGTAAGAGACTCGTAGGAAGAGAGAACCGCATGAGTTACAAGTTGGAATACATCTGGCTGGACGGTTACACACCCGAGCCTTCGCTCCGGAGCAAGACAAAGATCGTCGGCAGCGAACCCGACTCACCGTCGGATTGCCCCGAGTGGGCCTTTGACGGCAGCTCGACCGAGCAGGCCGAGGGGCACTCGTCGGACTGCCTGCTGAAGCCGGTCCGTATCGTCCCGGATCCCGACCGTCGCGACGCCTCGCTGGTGCTCTGCGAGGTGTTGAACCCGGATGGCTCGGCCCACGCCTCGAACATCCGCGGCACCTTCGAAGACGACCCGGACTTCTGGTTCGGTTTTGAGCAAGAGTACACCATCATGGATGGCGAGCGTCCGCTCGGTTTCCCTGAAGACGGTTACCCCGGCCCCCAGGGCCCCTATTACTGCTCGGTCGGTACCGGAAACGCCGCCGGTCGAGACATCGTCGAGAGTCACCTCGACAGTTGCCTCGACGCCGGACTGGGCATCTCGGGGATCAACGCCGAGGTGATGAAGGGCCAGTGGGAATACCAGTTGCTGGGAATCGGAGCCAAGCAGGCGGCCGACGACCTGTGGCTGTCTCGCTACCTCCTGCACCGCAACGCCGAGGCCTACGGCGTGTGGATTTCGCTGCACCCCAAGCCCATCAAGGGTGACTGGAACGGCAGCGGCTGCCACACCAACTTCTCCAACACCGCCATTCGCGAAGAAGGCGGCGAAGAACTGATCACCACGATCTGCGAGAAGTTCAAGGCCGAGCACGCTTCTCACATCGGCGAGTACGGTTCGGACAACGACCAGCGACTGACCGGACTGCACGAAACGCAATCGATCGACACCTTCAGTTATGGTGTCAGCGACCGTGGCGCTTCGATCCGGATTCCCGTTGGCACCGTCAACGACGGTTACAAGGGGTACCTGGAAGATCGCCGTCCGGCGTCGAACATGGACCCGTACCGCGTCGTCAAGCGGATCGTGTCGACGGTCAACGGCTAGACGACAGCCGACGCAACAGGAACAGCGGCCGACACCTCGCTCGTCGGGGGGTCGGCCGTTTTCCTGCGCCGCCTGGTCACTGGACCGGATCTACCTGGGCGATCCCTTGCCCCATAGCGGTTCCCGCAACTGCGACTCCCACACGCTGGCCCGCTTCACCATCTCGGCCAACCGTTCCGGGTGCTTCTCGGCCAGGTCCTTCGTCTCCGACAAGTCGGTATCCAGGCGGAACAACAGTGGTCGTCCCCCCATGTATTGACGATTGTGGACCATCTTCCACGGCCCATGCCGCAACGCGATCGGTCCCTTCGATCCGCCCCCCCGCCAGTGCAGGTCCCGCTCGGGCAAGGACTCGGCTTTGCCAGTCAACCGGGGCAAGAGGTTCACACCGTCCAGCTTCCATTCGGGCTTCGTCGCGGCACCGGCAACCGCCAGGAACGTGGGCAGAAAATCGAGTGAGCTGACCGGGTCGTCGATGACCGAACCGGCCTCGATCTTGCCCGGCCACCTCATGGCACACGGCACGCGGATCCCCCCCTCCCACAACTGCCCCTTGCGACCGCGCAACGGCTGGTTGTTGGCACCGGTTTTTGTCTGGCCACCGTTGTCGTTGGTGAAGATGACCAGCGTGCGACGATCGAGCTTGTTCTTGGCCAGGCACGCCAGGATCTTGCCGACATTTTCATCCAGGGACACCACCAGCCCGGCATACTTGCGGCGCTTGACGACCGAGATCCCCGAGAGTGCCTCCAGGTGCTTCGCCTTGGACTGCAACGGACCGTGCGGAGCCGTGAACGAGACGAACAGGTAAAACGGTTCGTCGCGGTGGTCCCCGATAAACCGACACGCCGCATCACCCAGCCGATCGGTGACGTAACCCGTCTCGGGCGTCTCGCGACCGTTCTCCTGCAACACGCGGTGCGGGGTTGGCTTCATCTTGTAGGGAAAGTAGTTCCGCGACCCCTGCAAGCACCCGTAGAACCAGTCGAACCCGCGCTTGTTCGGGTGATAGGCGGCCGGATATCCCAGGTGCCACTTGCCGACCAGCCCGGTGGTGTAACCCGCTGTTCTCATCCGCTTGGCCCCGAAGGTCTCGCTCAGCGGAAGCCCCGACTTCATGTAGCCTGGCGGAATGTTGTTGTCGTGGCCGAACCGCTGCTGGTAACGGCCGGTCATCAGGCCGGCTCGCGACGGCGAACAGACCGCTCCGGACATGTAGGCGGACGAGAGCCGCACCCCGTCACGGGCAATCGAGTCGATATGAGGCGTCAGCCGTTTCATGTCCGATTTCACCGACGGCTGAAAACCAAAATCGGCGTACCCGGCGTCGTCGGAAAACAACACCACGATATTGGGACGCTCGTCGGCGACCGACCGGCCAACCGTGAGGAACAACACGAACAGGGCCACCAGCCGCATCATCAGGCCACTCCGAAAAAACAGGCTCTTGCCGAACCAACTACTTGCTGAGTTCTCTGACCTCGGCATCACTCAACGCGTGCCGATAAATCCGCACGTCACTCAAACTGCCATTGAAGTGATCGTGCTGACCACGTCCCACCGTCAGGGGCACCGTGTTGGAGAGGTTGAACTTCGAGGCCGTGAATCGTGACGAGACGGCGACCTGCTTTCCATTGATGTACAACCTCAACCTGTCACCGCCCTTGACCGCCGCCAGGTGGACCCAGCCGGAGGGCAATTCGACATCCGAGGTCACGCTCTTTCCGGCCTCGATCGATTTCACACGGCCCGATGGCAACACCCCGGCGAACAGCCGGCCGCGAAAGACGGCCATCGACCAGGCCCGCCGGTACCGGACGTTGGGCGTCGTGTCGATCTTGCCCAGCGATGTCCATTTCGTCCCACCGTCGAACCGGAACACCTCACCCAACGGCAGGGTGCCCGAGTACATCATCCCGTTGTAGACGGCCAATGGCATCGACTCCTTCTCCATCGCCAGCCGACCCACGAACGCCCAGTTCGTCTTGCCCCCCGCCTGCTCCATTCGGAACACGCTGCCGGTTGGCCACGAGCTGACATAAAGATCGCCACGGTACACGGCAAACCCGTAGGTCTGCGTGTTCTTGCCGACGATGCCCAGGTGCTCCCAGCCATCGCCGTCGTAACGGTACACGCCCGCCTCGTCAAAACCGGTGGCGTAGATCGCCCCGTTGTAGACCGCCAGGCTCTCGACCCGCTTGCCCTCGAACGTCCCGCAGTTGGTCCACTTCGTGCCGCCGTCGTAGCGAAACAGCCCGGGCGAGTACAACGCCGAGAAGTAGAGCTTGTTCTTGTAGACGACCGACCCGTACAGCGACTCCGCATCGCCCAGCTTCCCCAGGTTCTTCCACTTCTTGCCACCCATGTATTTGAAGACCCGGCCCCCCTTGGCCAGGTTGGGCGACTCGGGTAGGGACGAACCGGCCAGCCGGTACTTGGTTGTCCCGGCGTAGATCTCGCCACCGAAACTGCACAGTGTCGACACGGCATTGCAACGATCCGGTGTCCCCAGGTCCTTCCAGCCGGCCTTGCCATCAAAGAGATAGACGTGGCCGGCTTCCTTGGCCCCCGGTTCGCACGTGCCCGCATAGAGTTGCCCCTTGTGGACCAGCAGGCTGAAGACATACATGTTGTTGCCCGGCCGACCATGGTCGGTCCAGGATGAATCGACCCGCCCGTTGTCGATCCCAAAATGCACGTGCCGGTAGTTGGACGACGTGTTGGTCACGCCAACGTTGTTCTTGATCGAAAGTTGAAATCCGGTTCGGCGAGCGGGATCGAACTTGCTGACGACGTCACCGAGCACGTCATCGAGCGACTGCTCGGTGTGCACCCAGGCCGTGACCGAAAAAGGCCCCGTGCCCGGATCGAGACGCTTGTCGTCGGAAGCTCGAAGCAGGCTGGTGCGGCCGTCGAACCGCGCGGTCGAACGGTCGTTTCTCCGTGTCGCCTTGTCCCCGAATCGAACGGCACGGCCGGTGAGATCCAGGCCGTTGCCCGACGAATCGCGAGAATCACGTTCAAGACTCCAAACAGCAACCGGTGGCCCCGCAAACGATGAGGCGGACAACACCGGGATCAGCACGAACCAGGCTGCAAGCGGACGTGGACACATGGCAATTCAACTCTCCAAAACAGGTGTCACCAGCAGTCCACCAAGTTACACCCTCGTCGCGGCCGTTGCACCGGAAATGGCCCCAGGGAACCATTGGTACGACCGGTTACGCGATCCCGGACAATCCCACTCGCCGGGTGTTCATCACGACACACACAGGTCGTTCCGTGGTAGAAAAAACCCCGCTGGCCGGGAACCTCTTCCCACAACGTGGCCGGAACCTCTTTGGAGAACCGGGGTTTATTCGCTTGGATCAAAAGGCCACACTTGAGTCGTCCGGACGCGGGAATGACATTCTTTTTCGGTGCACAATGACACAACCCACTCGCCATTCGATCCGTCTCACCATTCTGGTCGCACTCCTGGCCCTGGTGCCTGCAATCACCTCGGCCAAGGATGACCCCGCGAAAAAACCAGGCCAGGACAGCCCGGAAGAAGCCACCGCACGAGTCGGCCGGACCGTCGCGAACTTCATCCTGCCCGATCACGCCGGCAAGCAGATCGCCCTGGCCGATCTCAAGGATGCCCGCTTTGTCGTGGCCGTCTTCATGGGAACCCGTTGCCCGATCGGCAATGCGTACGTCCCCACGCTGCTGGACCTGCAGAAGGACTACGCCGACAAGGGAGTGCGGGTGATCGGCATCAATCCGAATCTCTCGGACAGTACCGGGGATATCAGCAAGCATGTCGAGAAGTTCAAGGTGACGTTCCCGGTGCTCGTCGACAGCGAGCAACGGGTGGCCGACCTGTTCGGAGCCCGGAGAACACCCGAGGTGTTCGTGCTCGATTCACGCCGCACGATCCGGTATCGCGGTCGCATCGACGACCGTTTCGGGTATCTCTACAAGCGCGAGAAATCCCGCAAGCAGGAACTCAAGGCCGCTCTCGACGAACTGCTCGCCAACAAGCCCGTCTCGGTCTCCAGCACCGAACCTGTGGGATGCCTGATCACGCGCAAGGAACGGCTGAAAGAACAGGGCGAGATCACATACGCCCGGCACGTCAGCCGGATCCTCCAGAAGAAATGCACCGAGTGCCATCACGACAACACCGCGGCGCCCTTTTCACTGGTCAACTACGACCTGGCCAGGAACTGGTCCAGCACGATCAAGGAAGCCGTCGTCCAGCGACGGATGCCACCCTGGCACGCCGATCCGCGATACGGACACTTCAGCAACAACATGAGGTTGACCCAGAAAGAGATCGACACGCTGGTGGGCTGGATCGACAACGGCATGCCGATGGGCGAGACGTGCGACCTGCCACCAAAAAAGGAATACGGGGACGGCTGGGTCATCGAAAAACCCGATGCGATCTTCAAGATGCCCCGCGAGTACACCGTCAAGGCCAAGGGCACGGTGCGGTACCAGTACTTCGTCACCCCGACGAACTTCAAGAAAGACATGTGGGTCCAGGCCGCCGAGGCCCGACCGGGAAACCGCTCGGTGGTTCACCACATCATCGTCTACTACCGCCAACCGGGTTCCCGCAAAACCCGCGGACTGCAGTCGATCGTGGGAACCGCCCCGGGTGAGGACCCGGAAATCTGGCCGGTGGGGACTGGCAAGCGAATTCCCGCCGGGTCCGAACTGGTCTGGCAACTCCACTACACGCCAACCGGAAAGGTCGAAACCGACCGATCCGAGGTCGGACTGGTCTTCTGCAAGGAGCCTCCCAGGCGTCACGTCCGGGGCAAGGCGGCGATCAACTTCCGGTTCAAGATCCCCGCCGGTGCGGCAAATCACCAGGTGGTCTCCAGCACCACGTTCTCACGCGATGCCGAACTGATCTCGCTGATGCCTCACATGCACCTCCGGGGAAAGGACTTCCTCTACAGGGCGCATTACCCGGACGGAAAAAAGGAGATCCTGCTCAGCGTGCCCGGGTACGACTTCAACTGGCAACATCGCTACCGGTTCGCCAAGCCGTTCCGTGTCCCGGCCGGCACGAGGGTCGAGTGCGTGGCTCACTTCGACAATTCCACCGACAACCCGGCCAACCCCGATCCCGACAACCCCGTGCGCTGGGGTGACCAGACGTGGGAAGAGATGATGATCGGATTCATCAACTACGTCGATGCGCCCCGCCGCTCGCGCCGCTCACGACGTTGAGAGCCGGGGTCCGCAAGGCGTCTCAGCGGATCACGTTCTTGACGTCAAGTAGTTGCGAGTTGGGAACCGAGTTGCCGAAATCGGCAAAACGGTCCAGCGTCCAGACAACCTTTTTCGTCTTCGGATCGATCTCGATCACCAGCGGGTTCTTTGGCCCCGCGTGGCAGTTGCCGATCACGTAGTGACCGTTCGGCAGCACCTCGAGCGTCGTGACCCAGGCCAGCGTGATGCCGGGCAGGTCTTTCTGTTCGAGCTTCCAGGCGACCTTCTTGTCAGGCGTCACTTCCAGGACACTGTGGCCGTTGCCCGTGGCAATCAACGTGTTGCCGTTCTTCAGCCGCACGGCTCCAAAGCACTGGTTGCCCCACGCCTCGGGTCCGTGTCCACCACGGCGAGGCTTGCCGAACAGCGGCACGTCGTATTCCCAGACCACCTTGCCCGACTTGCCGTCGTACTCGCGAACCGCCCCGTCACCCTCGTGGCAGACCAGGTAGTTGCCGCCTGGGATCTTGCGGACCAACCGGGTGTCGCGGTGTGGGTGAGGCTTGTGGACGTGCAGCTTGACGGAGTGCAGGATCTCTCCCTCGCGATTGATCTCGATGATCCGCCGTGCCCCCGACTCGGCAATCATGATGCGACCATTGGCCAGCGGCTGGAACGCGTGCACCTCGATCCGCTTTCCCGCGTTGCCGTTGGCGGTGCCCGAGTCATAGGACCAGACCACCTTCTTGGTCTTGGGGTCGATCTCGACAACCTTGCGGCTGCCCTGCTGGACCATGATGTGCCCGTTCTTCAACACGTGGATGTCGTGAATTCCACCCCATTTCATCTGCCACTTGATCTGGCCGTTCGTCTCCACGATGGCCAGCTTGCCATTGCCCTGCAGGGCAATCCGGTGAGCGGCCTGGGCCGAGCCGATCAGCAGGACAACCAGGGACACGACAGACAACAGGCGAACAAGTCGACTCATCAGATGCTCCATGAATTCGAGATGCCAAGCATCGTAGCTGATGCCATTGGTTATTGGACACTCCCACGGTTGACCAGCCAGATCGACCCAATCGCTTCGACCAAAAAACCACGACGTTCCCATGGCTTTGCCGTCGAAAGTCCGGTTTGTTGACCATTGGGACAGGGCCGCTACATTAGGCCGCTCACATATTTTGAAAGTCCTCATTTTTCGGTGACTCGATGTTGATGCGGCCCTGGCTGACCCGGTTCATCCCCTCCCTTTCACGTCCCCATTCATTCCGATCAACTCGCCAAAGACCGGCTCGAGTCGGCCGGCACCGTCAAGTCGAGCGACTCGAAGACCGAACATTGCTCTCGGCGATCTACGTCGATGCGGCAGCCGATGGATCCAGCGCCGATGGATCCGCGGAGTTCGCCTTTCCGACTATCCAGGAAGGACTGGACCTGGCAACCAGTGGAGACCAGGTCGAGGTTGCCGCAGGTCGTTACACCGAGAACATCGCCATGAAAACCGGGGTGACGGTCATCGGTGCCGGGGCCGATGTCACCACCCTGGTTGGACGACCACACTCAGACGGTGTCGTGCTGTTCGACGACGTCGAATTGGCTGGATTCTCGGGGTTCACCATCCAGACGGACGATCCGTCCCACACCCGATCACGCGGCGTGGTTTTTTCCGGCAACAGCACCAACACCGCTGTTCTCGAGCGGAACGTGATTTCCGAAGCGATGTACGGCGTATTTGTCGGCTCACCGGCTCGTCCATCGATCGTCAACAACACCTTGGACGGTCGCGATGACAGGCAGGGCATCTACATCGGCAACAAGGCCACCGACCCGACAATCGTCAACAACGTGATCGTCGGTTACCGCGAGGCAGGAATTCACGTCGTGGCCGGCACCGCCACACCGGTGCCAACCATCGAATCCAACGACGTGTTCGGAAACCGAAAGAACTACCTCAATTACCCCGACCTGACCGGCAGCCGTGGCAACGTGTCGGTCAATCCACAATTCAACAGCCCCTCGGCCGGTGATTTTTCGCTCTCGAGTTCCTCGCCGCTGATCGACATCGGTCATCCATCGCACGGGGTCGATCCCGACGGCACCCGTCGTGATCTCGGTGCACTTCCCACCGACCAGGTCACTACCCAGTCCACAACCTGGACGTTCGAAATTGACGAGTCTTTCGAGGTGCCGTTCGAACTGTTCAATGTCACAACGGCGGGGCCGGTCGAGATCGAGGTGAGTTGGCAGGGTGACACCACCGACCTCAATGCCACGTTGACCGGTCGACGTCGACCTGCCCTGGCTGACCCCACCGAAGCCTACGCCCAGGCCACTGGCACCTCCCCGTTGTCCCTGACCTATGACGTGACGACCGATGACCTGGCCCGGGGACCGGGCTGGAGAATCGCCGTGGACGACGGTGGCGACCCCGCTCACAGCGCGATTGGCACGATCACGGTAACCGTCCCCTTCAATGACAACACTGATGCCGTGTTTCAGACCGAGAAGATCAGCCTTCTCAGCGGAGACCTCTGGCCGAGCCAGGAACTCCAGGACGATTTTCTTGCCGACCTGGCCGCGTCACCAATCAACGGACAACACGCCATCATCTCGTTCAGCAAAACACCCGATTGTTTTGAGGTCAAGGATCTCGAACACAACGGGATCTTTCGCCAGAGCTACCTGCCCGGACGGCACGTCATGAGCTGGGTCTCGCCGGAACTGGACCTCGAGGCCCAGGAAATCGACGGGCTGGTCAACTGGATCACCCCGCTGGAACCGGAGGACAAGATCGACCCGGACCTGCTGGTGGGCAATTACGCCCGTTTCGGCTTCATTGACCAGGACGGCAACCACGCCAATTACGCCCGCAACGCGGACGGCACACTGGACGTCGTCGTCCGATTCTCCGACGGCCATGTCGACGACATCACCGCCATCCTCGACTCCGAGGGAGTCGCCAGAACGCCCATGTCGGACCACGCGTGGGTCGTCACCGCCAGCCCGGCACAACTGGTCGACCTGGCAAGCCACGATGACGTCGAGTGGATTGGGGCCGCACCCGCACCTCAATTCGATGAGAACAGCACAACACGCCCGGCTGTCAATGTCGACACGGTTCAGAATGCCACGATCGTTGCCGCCACCGGGACAATCATCTACGCGGGCCTGACCGGCAACGGCATCATCGCGGGTGTCGACGACAGCGGGGTCGACGGCACACACCCGGATATCAACGAAGTGGCCGCCATCAGTGCCTCCTCGGCCGGCACCCACGGAACTCACGTCGCGGGAATTTTGGCCGGCAACGGATCGCAAAGCGCAGCCAACGGAGGGACCGCGTTTCAATGGCGGGGAATGGCACCCAACGCCGGGATCATCGATTCCGGGGACCTGATCAACCTCGGCAACCTCTCGACGGCCATCAACACCAACTCCATGGATCTCGCCAATCATTCCCACGCTGTCAGCCCGGATGGATCCTACGACGCCCAGAATCAAACGGTCGACCAGGCCATCCAGGGCGATGCCACCTCGGGAGGAGACTCGGTTCCCAGGCGGCCGCAGGTGTATTCAGCCGGCAACAACGGCGTCAACGCCCGTTGGATCAACAACCAGGTCGGCTTCTTCTCGCTCACCAAGCAGATGAAGAATGCCGTCGTGGTCGGAAACTGGGATGTCCCTCAAAACGACCTGGCGGCCAGCAGCAGCATGGGGCCAACCCACGACGGCCGCATCAAGCCCGACGTCGTCGCGCCGGGAGCCTGGAACATCTTCTCGACCGGTACCGCCGGAGACGGAGTCTGCTACGCAGCCAACAACACGAATGGTTACGGTCCCTGCGGCGGAACGTCGATGGCCTCGCCGGTCGTCGCCGGGATCACCGCCCTGATGCTCGAGGGATGGCAGACAACCTACCTGGATCCCTCCGGAACAAACATCGACCAGGCCGCACCCGCACCCTCGACCCTGCGAGCATTGGCCATCCAGTCCTCCACCGACATTGTCAACAACAATGTCCGTACCGGAACTCTCGCCGACATCGACAGCGATTCCAACTCGACCAACAACGGAGGTGTTGCTGATGGAGCCGGTTCGGTGGCGGCCACGGCCGGTCCGGACTACGCCACCGGCTGGGGACTTGTGGACGCTGGAGTCGCCATCGACATCGTCCTCGACGCGCGAGACGAACACGGCGTGCCGGTACCCAACCGGATCATCCAGGACAACCTGCAACACCTGGATGTTGTCGAATACGAGTTTGCCGTCGATGCCGACATGATCACCGCCGGCGAAGACGTTCGCGTGACACTGGCATGGGACGACGTGGCCGCCGCCCTACAAAACCCCCTCGCCGGAGCGGCCCTGGTGAATGACCTCGACCTGGTCCTGATCGACCCCAACGGCACAGCCCATTATCCCTGGCAGTTGGGCCACACCATCCGCGACGCGGCCGGCAACATCATTCCAACGGCAAACCAGACACCGGGAACACAGGTACTCGTCGACCTGCCGTTCCGGGACGAGGCTGGCATCGCCAACGCCGTCGACAACACCTCGATCACCCTGACCACCACGCCGTCGACCTCCAACGATTATGTCCCAGCCAATGCCATGACCGGCGCGGGAGCCTGGGTGGCCACCAGGGGTCGTGACCACATCAACAACGTGGAAGTCGTGGACATCGACAACGTCAACCTGACAGCCGGGCACTGGACACTGCAGGTCGCCGGATTCGACATCCAGGACGGACCCCAGGATTTTTCGGTCGTCGGACAGCCTCACCCCGACCTGGCCGACCTGGTCGCCTACAGCAACGACAAGGTCACGATCGGAGGTCTCGGCGAAGATCTCGACGTGGAATTCACCGTCGAAAACGTCGGAGACGACGTCAGCGAATCGGCCGTGCAGTACGAGATCCGACTCTCCACCGACTTCGAACTCGGTGGCGACGTGATTCTTTACACCAGCGCCAACGACGCCATTGGTGTCCTCAACCCCGGTGACACCCAGGCGGTTTCGACAACCCTCCAGATCACCGCTTCGGACGTCACCGACCTGCTGGGTGCCTCGGCCGACTTCGAAGACCTCATCGCCAACGACGTCTTCCTGCTCGTCCGGGTCGACAGCAACGATACTGTCATTGCCCACGGTGATGTGCTGGAGAACAACGAGACCAACATTGCCTTTCTCCAGATGGCGCGCGAGGCCGACGTGGTGCTCGTCATGGACCGCAGCGGCAGCATGGGTGCTGATGTGACGGTTTCAAACGGAGTGCACACCAAGCTCCAGGTCCTGCAGGATTCGGCAGGCCTGTTCCTGGACCTGATGCGACGTGACGCGGGGGACCGGATTGCCGAGGTCGCGTTCGATTCCGATGCCGAGATCGTCTTTGGTGATTTGTCGGACGACCTGGTGGACTACACGACCGCAAACCAGGCAGCAGCCACCACCGCCGTGGACGGGCTGGTGGCCGACGGCCTGACAAACATGACCGACGCCCTGCTGGAAGCGTACGACCTGCTGACCGCCGGTGGCGACAACGACCGCCAGAAAGTCCTCGTACTCTTCTCCGATGGCGTGCCCACCGACCACTCGCCGGGACTGCCCGAAGATCCACGAGACCTCTCGACAGACGATGGCGACCCGGCCGATCTGGACAGCTTCACCGACGCGGGAATCCGAATCTACTCGGTCGGCTTTGGCACCGAGGGCGAGGGTGGGGTCGCCGGAATCGACATCGACCTGCTCGAGGACCTGTCCAATGTCGGGGACGAGGGCTTCTATCACGTCACCGGCAGCGCACTCGACCTGGACAAGTTCTTCGTCAATGCCGTCGCCGGAGCGATCGACTCGGAGGTCATCATCGATCCCACCGGCACCGTTGCTGCCGGGGACGAGGTCGAAGCCACCGACGTCCCCGTCAACTCGCAGGATTCGCGGGTGACCTTCGTGCTGACCTGGCACAGTGAAACAACCGAGGATGTCAACATCGCGGTCCGTGCACCCTCGGGGCTGGTGATCGACAGCAGCAACGCGGCCTCGTTCGGCAATCTCGTCTCGCTGACCGAAGCCGACACCTACCAGTTGCTCGAGGTCCACCTGCCACTCTCGACCGGCGGCGAAGACGACCACGTGGGCAGTTGGACCGTCGTCGTCGACAACGACGGCGCCAGGAGCGTCGACTACAGCGTCTCGGCAATCACCCAGTCGACGCTGCGAATGGACGTCGACGTCGACGAACCATCCGGCGGACAGGACTACTTCGTTCCAGGCGACCCGGTCCCCTTCACCGTCACTCTCACCGGCGACGACCGTGTCCCGCTGGGATTCTCGGATGTCTCCCTGTTGCCGATCGTGCCAATCGCCAACCTCAATTCGATTCTCGCCGGCGGAATGATCTCCCAGGCACAGTTGGACGCGATTCCCACCACATCCAACGGCGAACCACTCAGCGACACCCAGCGAATGATCATGGCCTTCGAACAGGCTCACGGTTCAATCGACGACATGGTCATGGAACTCGATCCGATTCCACTCGCCTACAATCACAGTGAATCAACCGTCTCTGGCCAGTGGACCGGAACGTTTGACGGCACGGACATTCCCGGCCCCTACACTTTCGTGATCCGGGCCGATGGCTGCAGCGATCTGTGTGAACCCTTCAGCCGCGAAATCACTCGCTCGATTTATATTTACGAGGAAGTCGATCCGCTGCTGAGCGGTATCGACATCGAGATGCCCGGAAACGACACGATTGTCGTCACCGTCACACCCACCAACCCGGACGGAACGATCTATGGACCGTCACTCGATTCTGACGACCTGGCCGTGGGATTTGGTGACGGTTTGAGCGGCTCGGGGAGCTTCACAAACAACCTCGATGGCAGCTACACCGTCACGCTGCAAGTCGCGGACGGCCAGGCAACCGGAGACCTGGAAGTCTGGGTCGACGGCACCATGCTCACCACCGAAACGGTCGATCTCAATGCCGGCCTGTCGCAAATCGAGGGCCAATCGTCCACGAATTTTGGGCAGGAAGCCGCGCTGACTGTCGCGATCCTCGGCCAGGCCAACGGTGTCATCGGGCTGGCACTCAAGCCGGTCGACAGTCCCGCCTGGGCTGCTCCAACCAACGAACACACTGGCACCAACGATCTCTGGCAACTTTCCGATGGCATCGTCCGAATCGACGGCACCGCCAGCCAGGATGGCTCGACTGTCGCTGCCACGATCCCGGCCGACTTGCCCAGTGGTGAGTACACCGTCCAACTCGAAACCACGGCCGGCCTCGGGCCAATCGACAAGGACATCACCTACCGCGTGATTGGCCGGGGACAGGATGTTCCCGAACGAGTCCAGGTGGTCGACAATCGTCTCGAGAGTTTCGAATCCGGCCAGATGGACGGGAATTCCGACTGGAGATCGATGGGCGAAAGCCTCGTCCGCGAAATCCTCGCGTTGCCACTTGGCGATCACCTCACCAATACGCGTCGCTTCGAGGCGGCCAACGTCGTGCTGGACACGATCGACGCGTTCGACGTCCGCTGCAACACAGTGGCCAACAGCCGTCCCGGTGGTGCCCAGTGTGTCCGCCCGGAACTGGGAGCCGACGAATTCAAACCACTGCTACGGGCCGTCAACCTGGCTCATATCGATGCAAGGTTCGTGGAAGAACAGGCACGGCCCACATCGGTCGGACGGGACATCGACGTGGCCCTGGGCAACGGTGTCAGCCTGAAAATGGGCACGGTGTCGACCGCCGGGGAATCGCAGGTGGTTGTCATCGAGGGTGACCTGGACGTCCCCCAGACTCTACGCAGCAAGACTCACGTGGTCTACGACATCACGACAACCGCCTCGTTCCAACAATCCGAAGGTGTCGAGATCAACCTGGCCTACGAGGAAGGTGACTTTGACTCCGAAGAGAATGTCAGACTGTTCCACGAGGAAGACGGGGAATGGGTCGATCGGACCACCTCCATCGACACCACCAACAACGTCGTGACCGGCCTCACCAGCAGCCTGTCACCCTTCATGATGACCGAGACTCCCGGATTGTCGATCAACGACGTCAGTCTCATCGAGGGCGATTCCGGCACGACGACCATGATCTTCACGGCCACACTGACCGAGGAGAGCTTCGTTGACGTCGACGTGGATTTCGTGATCGCCGAGATCGGGACGCCGGTTGCCGGCAGCGAGGCCGCCACGGCAAACGCGGATTTTGTCTCGACCGGCGGCGTCCTGACAATCCCGGCAGGAAGCCTGTCCGGCACGGTCAGTGTCGCCATCAACGGCGACACCCAGATGGAAGGCCCCGAGGCATTCCAGGTCGTGCTGTCCAATGCCACGGCAGCGACGATTGTCGACGGCACCGGAATCGGGACGATTCTCGATGACGAACACTCGATCGCGTTCAATCACTCAACCGGGGCGTTCGAACTGACGCTTGATGCGAGTGGCTCATCGTCGATCACGACTGTCGACGGACGGTTGGCACTTCAAATCAACGGAAATCCTGACCCCACATTCCCGGTGATCGCAGCCCTCGACGTACAGTCCATCCTGGTCAATGGCAGTGCTGGAGCCGATGCGATCGACCTGTCCGGCATCTCGCCCGCAAACGGGTATGCCGTGCTGGGTTCCGTCACCATCAATGCCGGTTCAGGCAACGACACGATCATTGGCAGCCAGGTCAACAACAAGATCAACGGAAGCGGTGGCGATGACATGCTGACCGGTGGCACGGCCAACGACACCCTCAATGGTGGGAGTGGCAGCGATTTCCTGGTCGGTGGCCAAGGCAACGACATTCTTCGCGGACAAGGTTCCGGCCTCGACACTCTCAGTGGTGGTCCCGGTGATGACGTCATCGATGGCGGTGCCGGTTTCGACCACCTGTCCGAATCGGCCGACGTCAGTTTCACGGTCACCGACAGTTCCCTGTCAGGCTTGGGCGACGACACGTTGATCGAGATCCAGTTGGCCCAGTTGTTCGGTGGCAGCAGCGCCAACAACATAGATGGAACGGCGTTCAGCGGCCGGTTGTTCCTCAACGGCTCGGGCGGCAATGACACGCTGAAAGGTGGCCCGGGTGCCGACCGGATGTTCGGCGGATCCGGCCGTGACGTGATCCAGGGCGGTGACGGCAACGACGTGCTGCGTGGCCAGGGTGGCAACCAGGATTCCCTGGTCGGCGGTCCCGGCAACGACAAGCTCAGTGGCGGAATCGGAGGCGACATCCTCGAGGGTGGACCGGGAGACGACTGGCTGCGGGGCGAAAGTGGCAACGACACGATGTCCGGCGGAGCCGGGACAGATCAGTTGTACGAAAAAGACAACGTGGACCTGTTGCTGTCAGATTCCGCGATGACCGGTGGGCTGGGAACCAACGTGCTCTCGAGCATCGAGACCGCGTATCTCAAGGGAGGCAACGGAGCGAATACATTCGATGCCAGCAGGTTTTCCGGCAACACCACGCTGATTGGCAGTGGTGGTGACGACAAGCTCATCGGGGGCACCGCCGATGATCTGCTCGTCGGCCAATCCGGAAATGACACGGTGTCCGGAGGCCCCGGGAACGACACGCTGCAGGGCTTCCGTGGCGACGACACGCTTGTCGGCGGATTGGGCGACGACCTGCTTGATGGTGGCACCCAGTCGGATGCCCTGTCGGGCCAGGATGGTGACGATGTCCTGTACGGCCGAGCCGGCAATGACTCGCTGGTCGGGGGAGACGGAAGTGATGTGCTGTGGGGCGGAGAGGACAACGACGTGGCGGTAGGCGACGACGGCAAGGACGCCACGTCCTCGTCAAAGGACGACGACACGGTCGACGCAGGCAGTGGAATCGACACGGTTCGCGGCGGCGGTGGCGGCGACACGATCGCCGACAGTGTCTCGGAAATCGACGAGACGTTCGAGTTCCTGGCCGACTGGGTCGACGGAGTCTGAATCGTTACCGGTCACCCGGTGCCCGTCCGGCGGAGTCAAAAACCATCTCCCGTTCCGGCCACCTCAGGGCCGCCAGCCGGGTGGTCACAAACGGCCCGTTGTCCCCGACTTCGACTCGTTCCTTCGCGCGTCGCCCCACGCCGTAATCCACGCAGATGGCACCGCCAAAATCGTGGGGCTGATCGACCGGCATCGAGTAGTGTCCGAAGACGCACACCGGTTCGGCGGCCAGCCCGTCCCACCACCGCACCCGCTGCTCCTCCCGCCACTTGCCCCCGGCAAAGTGTCTTTCCGGCGCACGTTCCTCCGGTCCGGACGTGGTCATGCGTACCGGGTTGAGGTTCTGGTGAGCCAGGTTGGTGTCGACCTCGTCGAGTGATTCC
>MDTE01194656.1_pt1 | contig 58067 bp, 50 predicted proteins | sample 811231 | NCBI WGS metagenome assembly MDTE01 (sample SAMN05326651, study PRJNA326480) | marine metagenome | isolation source: seawater | place: Indian Ocean: Red Sea | collected 2010
GCCAAGATTCTTCGAGACTTGGGAATAGTGCCGACTTCGCAGCGCGTGCAACTAACAAAACTTGTATTAGAAAAACATCAGCATGTTACCGCAGAAACCTTGTACCAGAAGGCGATGCTAAGAGAGATACTGGTTTCAAGGGCAACTGTGTACAATACACTTAGTTTGTTGGTAGAAAAGGGTTTGTTGCGCGAATTAACGGTGGAAACAGGGCAAGTCTTTTTTGATTCCAATACGTTGCCGCACCACCATTTTTTTGATGTTGATAGCGGAGAGCTTACAGATATAAGAGTGGGTGAGGTTGATTCTATAAAAATTCCGGAATTGCCAGCTGGAAAGAGTGTTGCTGGGGTTCAAATAGTAATTCGATTAAAATCAACTGGCTGAATCAAAGGCCGGAGTAGCTCAGCTGGTAGAGCAATCGCCTCGTAAGCGATAGGTCGGAGGTTCAATCCCTCTCTCCGGCACCAATCCTCGGCGCACAGCGTCGATAACATTGTCTTAGAGGAGAACATGAGAATACTAGTAACTGGCGGAGCAGGGTTCCTTGGTTCGCATCTATGCGATCGACTAGTTGAGGATGGCTATGAGGTATTGTGTGTCGATAATTATTTTTCTGGCGCAAAGCACAATATTCAGCATCTTCTTGGAAATATTAAATTTGATTTTAGTCAGCATGACGTCACTTTTCCACTTTATGTAGAAGTTGATCAGATCTATCATTTAGCTTGTCCAGCATCTCCGGTTCATTATCAAATAGATCCCGTTCAAACAGTAAAAACAAATGTTCACGGAGCGATTAATGTATTGGGTCTAGCGAAAAGAACACGATCCACTATATTGCAAGCTTCTACAAGCGAGGTTTATGGTGACCCTGAAATTCACCCACAACGCGAAAATTATTGGGGTAGGGTAAATCCGATAGGACCTCGAGCCTGTTACGATGAGGGCAAACGTTGTGCAGAAACATTATTTTTTGATTACCATCGTCAGCATCACGTTAACATTAAGGTTGCGCGTATTTTTAATACTTACGGACCAAGAATGCGTGAAAACGATGGGCGTGTCGTGTCTAATTTTATTGTCCAAGCATTACGGAATGAGCCAATTACTATTTATGGAGATGGTAGTCAGACCCGGTCATTTTGTTATGTTGATGACCTAATTTCGGGACTAATATCTCTAATGAATGGCCCAAAAGATTTTCATGGCCCTGTCAATTTGGGTAACCCAACGGAATTTACTGTTCAAGAGCTAGCTGACAAGGTTTTGGATATGGTTGGTTCAACCTCTAAGGTAACTTATCATCCTTTGCCTCAGGATGATCCTGTACAGCGTCGACCAGATATCACTCTTGCAGATGATGCACTTGACTGGCGGCCCACTATAAACCTAGAGACTGGCCTCCAGAAAACGATTTCTTATTTTGAGAAAATGCTCTTTTAGGCAAGGTCATTAGTAACAGCTAGTTTCTTATAAATTACACCTTACTGACTCACATCCTGAGACACTATATCTGACATTATGTGAAGATTATTAACATATGAGGTCAGTGGTTATGTCAGATTTTAAGGATTTTTGTGTTTGGTTTCTATCAATCGTGGCTACAACAATTACGTTATCGATACTTATTGAATATCTTATCAATCCAAGTTTTAATGATATATATGCATACAGATTGGTAGCAGTGTCAGTCTTTTTTGGTACTGGAATTTTTCTTTTTTTTCGAGATTTATGTCACATTATATATTTTTGGAAATATATTAAAGAAATTATTCATAATGACTACCGACACCCATTGGCTGAGTCTTGAAGCGTTTGTGCACCCAGAAATATTGATCTGGCGTATCTTCTATCATAGATTCGATTGTTTGGTTCATGATGGTAGCGTCCTCCAATGGATCACCAGTTGGAAAATTTTTTATCGGTGCACTAAAACTAACCTTGAACCCTTTACCTTTAGGAAGAATTTCAGTTTTACAAGGTAGAACTATGGCGTTAGCAATTTTTGCTATTCGCGACAGCGTTGTCCATGTTGCAGCTCGTTGATTAAAAAATGGGGCAAAGACGGATTTTTGGGAATGCCAATGAATGCCTGGATCTTGATCAGGAAGGTAATATAGAGGATGCCCGTTTCTTATCTGACGGATGATTGTTAAGGTACTGTTTTGCCTTTCTGTTATGATAGCTCCAAAACGACTCCGCCCACGGATAGTGAGCTTATTAATAAACGGATTTTTGTTCCGCTGGTACATACTTGTTATTGGGGAAATAGTTGAAAGATAAATACCACCAATTTCAAGTGCTACAAAATGTGGTGCCAGAAAAATAATATTGCTACCAGATTTTATTGCATCCTCGAAACATGCGAGATTCTCAACCTGGATTAATTTTTGAATATTTTTTTTGCTTGACCACCAATTGATGCCACTTGTAAGCGTTACCCTCGCGATATTTCTAAAAGTGTTTTTTGTGATTAGATCGATTTCATTGCTACTGTAGTGAGGGAAACATAAAGTTAAATTTTTTTTTGCAATGTTTCGACGTTTAGGAATCAAGAGATAGAACATGTTACCGAGGCCAGATCCTAGACGATAACTGATCGACAAAGGTAGCAAGCTCAAGACTCTAAGTATCGGAATCAAAAGCAAACTAATCCAGTATTTGTGTTGGAATTTGTTCGAATTCACTGTTTTTTGGTATCTTCACAAAGTAAGTTTTTGAGCCCATAGAGTAGTTTGTCTATTGGTGTATGATATAGTTAGTATTGTAGAGGCGTTTCGTGATGACGTCCTAAATATATTCTCACACTCTTTATTGAGGTTGTTCTTGACAGATCCTATATCGTTAACTGGCGAGATGGTCGCTTTAATAGCGATCCTGGGCTTTACTATATTTCTTTTTGTCAGTGAGGTGGTACGGGTGGATGTAGCTGCGATCAGCGCCATGGTTATTTTAGGTATTAGTGCGCTCATACCGGGTTACGCAGGATTAGTTTCACTTGATGACCTTTTTGTTGGTTTTTCCAGTAACGCAGTTATGGCAATAATTGCAGTCATGATTATAGGCGCGGGTCTTGATAAGACAGGCGTAATGAGCCAGCTAGCCAACAAAATTTTAAAGCATGGGGGGCGTACTGAAGGCAAGATAATCACAATCGTTTCGATTTCGGTTGGAACTATATCAAGTTTTATGCAGAATATCGGCGCAGCGGCATTGTTTTTGCCTGTCGTTTCTAGGATTGCTCGCCGCACTAAGTTGCCTGTTTCCCGACTACTAATGCCTATGGGGTTTTGTGCCATATTGGGTGGGACAGTGACGATGGTTGGATCTAGCCCTCTGATTGTACTTAATGATCTCATTCAATCCTCAAATGAAAATCTATTTTTGGAATTAGAAACATTTTCATTATTTTCTATTACTCCTATTGGCCTAGCACTTGTGGCAACTGGTATAGTTTACTTTACCTTACTTGGCCGTTTCGTTTTGCCTTTAGTCAAAGATAAACCTCAGGAATCGGGCAGTACATTAACGTACTTTCGTGAAGTATATGGAATTGAAGGCGAAGTTTATGAAACACGAGTCGGTAGCAACAGTGAGTTGATAGGCTCAAATCTTTCTGATATTGAGGAAGGAGGTCGGGAAGGATGGATAGTTGCGTTAAGAACACGTGGTGACTTGACTGTTGTTCCTCGGGGTGATTCTGAGATCGAATTAGGGACTGAACTAGCTATTATGGGCCGACATAGTTCGGTTGCTTCATTTTGCAGTGAGCATGGTCTTGAGTTGAAGCCTGAGCTCGATGTATTCAAGGAAATACTCAGCATTACAGCTGCCGGGATTGCAGAGTTTGTAATTCCTCCCGACTCAACGCTAATTGGAAAAACAATAAAAGAAATCTCCCTTAGGAGTCGTTATGGTGTGACAGCATTGGCTGTCTTCCGAATTAGTGAAATTATAGATATTGATGTTGGTGATCTGATGTTGCAAGCGGGTGACACTCTTGTTCTTCACGGTCAGTGGAAAAGGTTTGGAGCCATTACTGAAGATCGCAAATTCATAGCAGTAACAGACTTTCCGAGGGAAGACATCCGTCCGAATAAATTGCCCTATGCATTAATATCATTCTTTTTAGCTCTGGGCCTTATTTTGTTTACTCATTTACCATTAGCATTAGCACTGATGGTTGGCGCATTAATTATGATCGTAACCGGCGTTTTGAGGATTGATGAAGCTTACAGAGCGATTGGATGGCAAAGCGTATTTTTGTTGGCAAGTCTCATCCCATTGGGAATAGCTTTTGAAACAACCAATACAGCAACATGGATAGCTCAACAGATTATTTCTTTTTTAGGAGATGTTCCCGTATGGGTGGTTCAGGCAGTAATAGCTATTGTGGCGACAGTGTTCTCATTGATTATGTCTAATATTGGAGCAACGGTTTTGCTTGTGCCAATTGCAATCAATATTGCGATTGGGGTAGGAGGAGATCCAGCTGTTTTTGCTCTTACCGTGGCTTTGGCAGCCTCCAACTCTTTTCTTATTCCGACACATCAGGTCAATGCTTTGATCATGGGGCCCGGAGGATACCGTGTAAAAGATTTTGCGCGCGCTGGTGGTATAATGACCGTTTTATTCCTGGTTGTGATGATAGCTATGATTAATATCATTTTTTAGCGTAACATTTGGATGCATTCCCAAGCCAGAATAATACGTTTTCGGTTGGCATTCCATCGGTAGCCTCCAATAAGCCCAGAGTTTCTTATTACTCTGTGACAAGGAATTAGATAAGAAATTGGATTATTTCCAATTGCGTTACCAACAGCCCGTGCGGATTTAGCATTACCGATGTTCAAGGCAAGCATTCCATAACTCACGCAACTGCCCATAGGTATCTTCAACAAAGCGCTCAACACTCGTGTTTGGAATACGTTGCCGAACAGGGAAAGTGGCAAGGCTTCTTTTTTTTTATATTTATACAGTAACGAGTCGATAGATCTTCCCTCAGTTATGGAGGCCGACGTTAGTCTTACTCCAGAAAAATAATGTTGCATCGTTTGAATGGCATTTTTGTCATTGTCGACAAAGGAGAACCAACATATTCGATCGGATTCCAATCCAATAAGGCAACGTCCAAAGCGGCTTTCCAAAAATTGATAGTTAATGAGGGTAGTGTTTTTGTTGTCGAGAATCGAGTTTTTATGCATGATTCGAAGATTAATGGCAAACTGAGATTGATTATCTAATATTTCTTGATAATCATAATCTTGTTGCAGTATTGAAGAATTCTTATTAGAAATAGCTTCACGGTAGTTTTTTTTTGCTAAGCATTTGAGTAATTCATGAGATCCAGTATTGCTCCATCTTCGAAACAGCCTTTCGCATTTGCTATACGGAACGCCGATACCGATAGATAGCTCTTCTAATTTCATTTCATGATAGTAGTGTTGATCCAGATATTTTACTGCTTTAGAGATTATGCAAAAATCTTCTAACATTAATTATAGCTTCTAGCTTGATTTAGAAGAAATAGTGGACCTTAAAAAACCATTAATAGATAAGGCGACTAAAAAGTCATGATAAAGTTTGTTCATAATCAAATATTAGGTGAATAATCAGCTTTTAAACGTGAACAGTTTTATCGATGAGAAAAAACTCTATGGTTGAATGGGTGTGGTAACTTTGACGCACAAGTCGAAAGTGAGCCTTATTAAACAACAGCAAGCTGGAAATTCATCTACGATATTACGTCAGAAACATTTATTATTAACTTTAAAATATCATACAATAAAAAAAACCAGAAAAAAATTATTTTTTATGTATTTTTTTGCTCCTAATGTCCCTATTTATTCATTTCGAGGATGACCTATGGTTGACAAATTGCGTCTTGGTGTTGTGGGTGTTGGTCACCTTGGAGAAATTCATGCAGCTATTTATTCTCGAATGCCAAATGTTGATTTAGTTGGGGTCGTTGACGTTGATTATGAAAGAGCTGCACAAATAGCCACCAAACACGGCTGTGATATTTTTGAACCAGGATCTTCCTTAATGAACAAAGTAGACGCGGTCAGTATTGCAGTACCCACTACATTCCATTGTGCTGTTGCTATGCCTATTTTATTGGATGGTATCCCAGTTTTGTTAGAGAAACCCATCGCACATACTCTTGATGATGCACGTAAGATTGTTGAGACCGCAGCTTTAAAGGGGGTAATTTTACAAATTGGGCATTTGGAACGATTTAATGCTGGAGTCATTCGCTTGACACAAGAGCTTGATGAACCCCGTTTTATCGAGGTGCATAGGCTAGGTGAATTTGTGGAGCGTGCTAGTGATGTTGATGTTGTTACTGATCTGATGATTCATGATATTGATATTGTGCTATCGTTGGTTTCCGCTAATCTAAAATATGTTTCAGCAGTAGGCACACCTGTAATTACCGATCATGTTGATATTGCGAATGCAAGGTTGGAGTTCCAAAATGGGGCAATAGCAAATGTGACCGCGAGTCGAGTTTCTAGGACGACTTTTAGGCGGATTCGCATCTTTGGCCGATCCTGTTACTTGGGCTTAAATTTTAAGAATCAGCAAATTGATGTCATGCGCCCGGGGCAAGCTCCTAGTGAGGGAGGGTTTTCGGAGATGGTGGCTGAAACAATTGAAGTAGATCCACGCCCACCATTAGATGCTGAACTTGAACACTTTGTGCAATGTATTATCGAGTCTAAGACACCACTCGTTTCTGGAACTGAAGGTATTCGAGCACTAGAGGTCGCGCATCAGGTAAGAATAAGAATAAACGATTCTTTGTAGTGTCTATTCGTCGAACCAAAGAGAGGATATTTTTTTTATTGCTGGCATTGTTTTTCAGTCAACAAATTTATTCATGTGGAGATATAAATAAGAGTTGGGAAAGCATGGAGAAGTCACGCATAAAACTTCACTCTGATTCTGGTCGAGATCATGAAGTGCTTGTGAAGCTTGCCCTTAATCCACATCAACGAAAGGCGGGTTTTCAACATATTTGTGGCGAATTAATTGATCAATGGGGAATTTTGTTCGTATTTCCATCTAACGTACGGACAATATTTCACATGCGAAATGTCGAAGAATCGTTAGGCTTAATATTTTTTCGAAAAGATGGGAAAATGATCGGACTAACGATTATGTATCCCGAGAATCAGAGCCGATCTAATTATGTTTACCAAGTTAGACACAAGTTCAGGTATGCGTTAGAAATAAGCACTAATAAGATGAGAACTCTGGGACTGGATAAGGGTCAATGGAGTTTAGTCCTTGATTCTAAGTGGCATAAAAAGCGTGTTCAATGATTTTGAAGTGTTAGACTATGGCAAAGAAGAATCAAACTAAAAGAGGCCATTGGAAAGCTCGCCGAAACAGCGATCATTTTGCAAATGAGGCCTCATTAGTAGGATATAGATCTAGAGCAGCATGGAAGTTGTTAGAAATTAATGAGAAAGATAGATTAATTAATAGAAATGGGGTAACCATTGACTTAGGAGCTGCGCCAGGCAGTTGGTCTCAGGTAGTTAGTAAACAAACTGAAGATGAGGGTATAGTGGTCGCGGTCGATGTATTGCAAATGCAACCTTTACCTAGTGTAACCTTTATAAAAGGGAATTTTTTGCAAACAAATATACAGACTAATATACTGAAAGCCGTAAACTATAGAGAGGTAGACCTTGTATTGTCAGATATGGCCCCCAATTTAACTGGTGTGAGAGATACTGATCAAATGCGCTCCATAGAATTGGCGCGAGCCGCGCGAGATTTTGCCTTGGGGTGCCTTGGTCCAAAGGGATGTCTGTTAGTGAAGCTGTTTGATGGGACTGAGACCGTAAATTTTCAACAAGAAACAAAGAGATTATTCAGGCGCTGTTTGGTGCGAAAGCCAAATGCCTCTCGCTCTGAAAGTACGGAATTTTTTTTGATTGCGCGCTATCCAAGGTATGCATAAATGTGGAACTTAGTAGGTTTCTTCGGATATAGTTGTTTTAAAGTCAAAAAAACTGGACAATTGGGGGTTAGTGAACGGGTTATTTCTTAAGCAAACAGACTTCTCACCTTTTAATTCAAAGAAAATTGTAACTCAACTGAGAACCGTATGAGCAATCTGACAAAAAATTTAATTTTGTGGCTGGTGATAGCTATGGTGTTGATGGCAGTTTTTAATAACTTTGCACCACAGAATTCACGCAGTGATCGAGAGGTTAATTATTCAACCTTTCTTGAGGAAGTCAAACAAGGTCGGATAGAAGAAGTAACTATAGAGGGTCGCGCGATAAAAGCACGAACTTATGGAGGCGAAAAGATTGTAAGTTATTCGCCGGGTGATCCTGATCTTGTAAATGATTTGCTTAAGGGTGGGGTTGCTATTCGTGCCGTAAAGGAGGAAAGCCCTTCGCTTTTGATGCAAATCTTTATAAGTTGGTTTCCATTATTATTATTGATTGGGGTATGGATTTTCTTCATGCGGCAGATGCAAGGTGGAGGAGGTCGTGGTGCACTGAGTTTTGGAAAAAGTAAGGCCAGAATGCTTACTGAAGATAAAAATAATATTACATTCGCTGATGTAGCAGGGGTAGATGAAGCCAAGGAAGAAGTCCAGGAGTTAGTTGAATTTTTGAGGGAACCATCGAGATTTCATAAGCTTGGCGGTCGAATTCCCAGAGGTGTCCTTATGACAGGAAGCCCGGGAACAGGTAAAACATTGCTAGCAAAAGCTATAGCTGGCGAAGCTAAAGTTCCATTTTTTACAATTTCTGGTTCTGATTTTGTAGAGATGTTTGTGGGCGTTGGCGCCTCTAGAGTACGAGATATGTTTGATCAAGCTAAAAAAAATGCTCCATGTATAATTTTTATTGATGAGATAGATGCTGTTGGAAGGCAACGTGGAGCAGGTCTTGGTGGCGGTCATGATGAGCGTGAGCAAACTTTAAATCAGTTATTGGTTGAGATGGATGGATTTGATGGCAATGAGGGGGTCATAGTAATCGCGGCAACTAACAGACCGGATGTGCTTGATCCAGCACTGCTTCGCCCAGGCCGTTTTGATCGGCAAGTCCACGTACCACTACCAGACATCAGAGGTCGAGAGGCAATACTTAAGGTCCATATGCGTAAAGTGCCATTAGATAAAAATGTTGATGCACATATTATTGCCCGAGGGACACCCGGTTTTTCGGGTGCCGATCTGGCTAATTTAATCAATGAGGCGGCTCTGTTTGCAGCGCGCTCTGGACGGAAAACAGTGACAATGGAAGAGTTCGAGCTTGCTAAAGATAAAGTTTTAATGGGTGTTGAGAGAAGATCAATTGTTATGCCCGAGGAAGAAAGACTTAATACAGCGTATCATGAATCTGGACATACCGTTGTAGCCAAAATTTTGAAAGGCCAAACGGATCCAGTTCATAAGGTAACAATTATTCCAAGAGGGCGTGCGCTTGGCGTGACTATGCAATTGCCTGAAGAGGATCGATATAGCCATAATCGCGAACATTTGTTGGCGCGAATTGCTGTTTTAATGGGAGGCCGGATAGCCGAAGAATTATTTATGTCGCAAATGACAACTGGTGCAGCCAATGATTTTGAAACTGCGACCGAACTTGCCCAAAAAATGGTTCAACGTTGGGGTATGAGTGATCAGCTAGGACCGAGAGTGTACGGAGATAATGAGTCTGAGGTTTTTTTGGGGCGGGACGTTACTACTCATAGGAATTTGAGTAACGCAACCGCAGAACAGGTCGATGGTGAGATAACCCGAATAATAGAAGAGCAGTATGGTAGGGCGCGGAAGATTATTGAAGAAAATCAAGATAAAGTGGAGGTAATGACGAAAGCACTTATTGATTGGGAAACACTCGAAGCAGATCAGATCAATCAAATTATGGATGGAGAGCAACCTAGGCCACCGGCTCCAAACGGAGAGGATTCATCTTCAGCAGCAGGCGGTGGCGACCACCCCCCTGCTTCCGGAAATCAAGCAGAAATAAAGCCAAAGATGGACTCCCCGGCTGGCGATTCAGTTTGAGGCGATCGATAAGGCTAAATAGGCGTGGATCTAATTTGTGGTAGTCGATCTCTATCATTAGATCGAGTCGCCTTAATGGGCGTTTTAAACGTAACGCCTGATTCATTTTCTGATGGTAGTCGTTATCAAGATACTCTAAGCGCTATTGAGCATGCGCGGGCTATGGTGGCACACGGCGCAGATATTATCGATGTTGGTGGAGAGTCGACTAGGCCTGGGTCAGTGGAAATAGACGCAAGCGAGGAAATACGGCGTGTTATTCCCGTGATAAGAGAGTTAGCAGATGAATTAACAGTTCCAATCTCGATTGACACTTCCAAGCCAGAGGTGATGGAGGCCGCAGTGGAGGCCGGTGCTGGACTAATAAATGATGTATACGCATTAAGGAAAAAAGGTGCTTTGGAGGTAGCGTCTTCATTGGGTGTCCCAGTGTGTTTAGTTCATATGAAAGGCACACCTATTAACATGCAGCATAAGCCAAAATATGAAAACATTTTGAAAGAAGTAGCAGATTTTTTGATGGATCGGGTAAAAAAATGTTTAGAATTTGGAATCGCGGCAGATCAATTACTTTTAGATCCTGGTTTTGGGTTTGGAAAAACCTTCGAGCACAATTATAAAATTATTGGGGGTATCGACAAATTTACTCAATTAGGCTTCCCTATATTGATTGGCTTATCGAGGAAAAAATTTGTGGGTTTGTTGTTGGGAGATTTGAGCAAGAATCGAACCGCTCTGAGCGCAGGATTGGCATTAATTGCCGCTCAAGGAGGCGCAAAAATTATTCGTTGTCATGATGTCTCTATGACGAGAGACTTGATTCGAAGTTGGGAGTTTTTGTGGACTTTTAATCAAGATAATTAAGGTAATCACACATGACTAACCGAAGCAAAAAAAGAATATTTGGTACAGATGGTGTAAGAGGCCAGGTTGGAGAACCTCCAATTACTCCCGAAACCGTGCTAAAGCTTGGTTGGGCAGCTGGTCGCGTACTTGGCAATGAATCAGGAGGAAAGATTGTAATAGGAAAGGATACTCGTGTGTCAGGCTATCTCTTGGAATCAGCACTTGAGGCAGGATTATCCGCTGCTGGGATGGATATATCGTTGATCGGGCCAATGCCTACCCCTGGGATTTCTTATTTAACACGGACCGCCCGTGCTACAGCTGGAATTGTAATCAGCGCATCGCACAATCTATATCAGGATAATGGCATCAAGTTTTTCTTACCCGACGGAAGTAAATTAGGGGATCAATTAGAGTTTCAAATTGAAAAACTGATGAACAAACCAATCCAGACAGTACCTGCAGATCGCTTAGGTAAAGCGGAACGTTTCCCGGATGCTCCTGGACGGTATATTGAGCACTGCAAGAATAGTGTTTCGCCAAATTTGTCTTTGCGCGGTCTAAAAATTGTTCTAGATTGCGCAAATGGCGCTTCTTATCATGTCGCTCCCACTGTTTTTGAGGAATTAGGAGCGCATGTGGTACCGATTGGAGTGGATCCGGATGGATTTAATATAAATAAGGATTGCGGATCCACTAATCCTGATCACCTCCAATATATGGTACGGCAAACGAAAGCTGATTTGGGAGTCGCACTTGATGGTGATGGAGATCGAGTGTTGATGGTTGATGAAAAATCACAACTTGTCGATGGCGATCAAATTTTGTACATAATGAGTCGCGCACGCATTCAGAAAGGAAATATGTCAGGAGGAATTGTCGGCACCCCGATGACTAATCTTGGTCTCGAACTAGCATGCAAAGAGGCTAATATTCCATTTGAACGGGCAGCTGTAGGTGATAGACATGTGTACCAGCTTTTAAAGCAAAATAACTGGTTGTTAGGCGGAGAAACGTCTGGACATATTCTATGTTTGGAAAAAAGTACTACCGGTGATGGAATAATTGCAGCGCTTGATGTGTTAGAGTCATTGACTGAAAGATCTTGCACATTATCTTCTTTATCGTTAGGTATGGAAAAGTTCCCGCAAAGCATAATTAATGTCTCTATGCCCCGGGATTCTGCTCTAATTAGTAACTTTAAAAAGAGCAGCGTTGTTGAGGAAGCTATTCGTGACACAGAACGAATATTAGGCGATGGAGGACGGGTAGTATTACGTCCTTCGGGGACTGAGCCCGTAATCCGAGTTATGGTGGAGGGCCGTGACCAATCATTGGTGTCCTCCCTTAGTGTTGATTTAGCTAAAGTAATAGCGAATACCCAGTCTTCATAATGGAAATTCTCTCTAAATCTTTCAATTATGCGGTATTTAATATAATTCAAAGGCAGGGCTGGCTTGATACTTAAACTTTTGATCGTTACCATCTCCTCAGTGAAAAAGCATCGAGCTTAAATATAAAACGGTAATTCTTACGTGAAAATTGAAAAACGTCGACCGATGGTAGCGGGAAATTGGAAAATGAATGGGCCAAAAAATTTGGCTCGTGAGCTTATATCTCGACATCAAAGAGCTTCCTTCTCTTTACAAAAACTTGATGTAGTCATTTTCCCCCCTTCGATTCTAATATCATGCGTGTTAAAGGACATACGCGGATCCGATATACATGTGGGTGGTCAGAATTTAGGAATAGCCCCATCTGGAGCTTTTACAGGAGAAATATCAGGCTCCATGCTCAAAGATCAAGATTGTAATTTTGTTATTGTTGGTCATTCAGAGCGACGCCAACTTTTTGGAGAAGATGATTCTATAGTTGGCCAGAAGGCGCAGCTCGCTTTTGATTGTGGTTTAAAGCCAGTGATTTGCGTTGGTGAGACACTTGATGAACGTGAATCTGGTCGAACAATGAGCGTGGTAGAGCGTCAAATTCGGGCTGTCCTCGACACTGCAGGCATGGATATATTCCCAGAGAGCCTAATTGCTTATGAGCCAGTTTGGGCTATTGGAACTGGGAAGACTGCAAAACCGGAAGAAGCTCAGGAAATCCATAGTTTTTTGCGAGATATTCTTGATAATGAGCAAAAAGGTCTCGGTTCATTAACGCGTATTCTGTACGGCGGTAGTGTAAATGTTGATAATGCGTCTAAAATATTCAATGAGAAGGATATTGATGGAGGCCTTATTGGAGGCGCTTCTCTCGACGCTGACGACTTTATCTCAATCTGCGAGGTAGCATCAAAATTATGCTTATAAGTATTTTAACCGTAGTTCTTCTAATCACAACTGTTTCGATTGTGGTTCTCGTGCTGCTTCAGCAGGGCAAAGGTGCTGATGCTGGGGCAGCTTTTGGTGGAGGTGGATCCTCACAGTCAGTATTCGGCAGTCGCGGATCTGCAACTTTTTTAAGCCGCACTACAGCTATCCTTGCGTTGCTGTTTTTTGTTATAACGTTAGTTTTGGCATATTTGTACACGAAAGAAGGCCAATCTGACCTCAGTGTTATAACTAAAAGCGACCAGAAATTGGTTACACCGCAACAGGTTGATCCAACTGATGAGGATGTGCCAGTTGTGCCGGAGACTTCTTCTAAAAATAGTCTGTCAGACGAAGCTGATTTACCAAGTGTTCCTCAAGCTGCTGGAGAGAACTAATAATTTTTATATAATCAATAGTTGCCCTTGATGGTTAACGGCCACGTGGTGGAATTGGTAGACACGCCGTCTTGAGGGGGCGGTGGCGCAAGCCGTCCCGGTTCGAGTCCGGGCGTGGCCACCATTGATGTAAATTGCAATGTATGGAACGCATAGGTTCTTTTCTATTTTTTTTGATTGGTTTTGGGAATTAAGGTCCATATTCTCAATTTAATTGATTGACCCTAATAGCTGGCGAAATTAAAATGTTAATAACTTTTCTTTCTACCTAAAAAAGACGAATTTTTTCAAAAATGTTGGGCAACTACCTGCCTATTATGTTGTTTTTATTTACGGCTCTTGTGTTTGGAGTTGTTGCCATATTGGCTGGTAAATTACTGGGTCCAAATAAACCGGATTCTGCTAAGTTATCGCCTTATGAATGTGGATTCGAGGCGTTTGAGAATAGCAGAATGAAGTTTGATGTCCGTTATTATCTTGTAGCTATACTTTTTATAATTTTTGATCTGGAGATAGCTTTCCTTTTTCCATGGGCAGTGGCATTAGATGAAATTGGTGTGTATGGATTTTTGGCTATGGCTATTTTTCTTTTCATTCTGGTCATAGGTTTTGTTTATGAATGGATGAAAGGCGCATTGGAATGGGAGTAAAATATTAATGGCTATAGAAGGTGTGTTTGAGAAAGGATGGGCTACTGCCAGACTGGATGATCTGATTAATTGGGCGCGAACTGGATCGATGTGGCCTATGTCGTTTGGCTTGGCATGTTGCGCAGTTGAAATGATGCATGCAGGAGCGTCTCGCTACGACTTGGATCGTTTTGGAACTTTTTTTCGCCCGAGTCCGCGCCAATCAGACGTAATGATTGTTGCCGGAACTTTAACTAATAAAATGGCACCAGCCCTGCGTAAAGTTTATGACCAAATGCCTGAGCCACGCTGGGTTATATCTATGGGATCCTGTGCGAATGGTGGCGGGTATTACCATTATTCCTATTCTGTGGTTCGAGGTTGTGATCGTATCGTCCCGGTTGATGTTTATGTGCCTGGTTGTCCGCCAACTCCAGAGGCGTTACTTTACGGTGTTCTTCAGCTTCAAAAAAAGATCCGTCGTACCAATACAATAGCGCGTTAAATTTGACCCTAATGCTATGTGTCCACATATTTCAAAACCCAATATCGAATTAATTGCTCAAAAATATCATGCTCAAGTGAGCTATGATTTGGATGAAATTAATTTAGCTGTCCCAATCGGGGATTTATATCAACTGCTATTGGAATTAAAAGATAATCAATCCACACAGTTTGAGCAGTTGATTGATTTGTGTGGCGTTGATTATCTTTGTTTTGGACGAGAAGGAAGCGCTCCATGGGATGGCCCTAGATATGCAGTCGTATATCATCTGCTTTCAGTATCTTACAATAACCGCGCACGAATAGTAGTTTGGTTGCCAGATGAAGAACTGAAGGTTCCATCTGTTTTGGATATTTGGAAATCAGCAAATTGGTTTGAGCGAGAAGTCTTCGACCTTTTTGGAATAATTTTCGATGGGCATCCGGATTTACGTCGTATCCTAACTGATTATGGCTTTATTGGATATCCTTTTCGTAAAGATTTTCCTTTATCCGGTCACGTTGAGATGCGTTACGACGAAACTAAGAAGCGTGTAGTTTATGAACCAGTCACTATTGAACCAAGAGTGACTGTACCACGCGTTATTCGCGAAGAGGGATACGGTGACAGAGATACGTAATTACACTTTGAATTTTGGACCACAGCATCCCGCGGCGCATGGGGTTCTCCGTGTGGTAATGGAAATGAATGGTGAAGTAATTGAACGTCTAGATCCTCATATCGGGCTACTTCATCGCGGCACTGAAAAACTTGCGGAAAGCAAACCGTTTAATCACAGTATCGGATATATGGATCGTTTGGATTATGTGTCTATGATGTGCAATGAGCACGCATATGTTTTAGCGATCGAAAAATTGCTTGGAGTCCAACCACCTATCCGTGCAAAGTATATCCGCGTGCTATTTGATGAAATAACCAGGATTTTAAATCATTTGATGTGGATAGGGGCGCATGGGCTCGATATTGGAGCTATGGCGCTTTTTCTCTATGCATTTAGGGAAAGAGAAGATCTTCTTGATTGTTATGAAGCTGTTTCTGGTGCCCGTATGCATGCAACATACTATCGACCTGGAGGTGTGTATCGAGACCTCCCAGAGGAAATGCCAAAATATGAGTCCAGCCGACGAAAAGATAAAAAAAAGATTGCAGAAAAAAACCGAAACCGTGATGGTTCTTTGTTGGATTTCCTATGGTCATTTACAGAATCTTTCCCCAAAAAAATTGATGAGTATGAAACGCTATTGACAGATAATCGAATTTGGAAGCAGAGGACAGTGGATATCGGTATTGTTACTCCAGAGGATGCCCTTCAGTATGGCTTTACAGGGCCAATGCTGCGGGGGTCCGGTATCGAGTGGGATTTACGGAAGAAGGAGCCTTATGAAGTTTACAATGAACTTGAATTCAGTATTCCAGTGGGAGTAACCGGAGACTGCTATGATCGGTATTTGGTTCGTGTTGAAGAAATGCGACAATCAAATTCTATTGTGCGGCAATGTATTCGATGGCTTCAAAAAAACCAAGGACCTGTAATGCTGGATAATCCCAAATTAGTACCACCCACCCGAACTGAGATGAAAGAAGATATGGAATCAATGATTCATCATTTCAAATTATTCACAGAAGGGTATCGTGTACCGAATGGACAGACATATCAAGCTGTTGAGGCACCTAAAGGAGAGTTTGGAATTTACCTTATATCGGATGGAGCAAATAAACCTTATAGAGTGAAAATACGCGCACCAGGTTTTTCTCATCTGGCGTCGCTTGATGATATGTGTAGAGGCCACATGTTGGCGGATATGGTAGCAATAATCGGCACTCAGGATATTGTGTTTGGGGAGATTGATCGGTGACCTCCAAAAAATTAGTGCCTGAATTTAATTTATCAGAGAACATAAAAAACAAAATTGATAAGGAGGCTGCGAAATATCCTACCAGGAGAGCCGCAGTAAAATCAGCATTACGCTACTGCCAAGAAGAGGCCGGATGGATTTCCCAAAATGTTGTAATAGCTGTAGCCAAATTTTTAGATATGAAACCTATAGAAGTTTATGAGATCGCAACTTTCTACGATATGTTTTATACAGAACCAGTTGGACGCCACTGCATTCGAGTTTGTACAAATGTCTCATGTATGCTGAGAGGATCACATGATATTGTTGAGTATCTTCGACAACAATTAGGGATCAGTTTTGGTGAGACATCTGATGATGGGAAGGTTACATTGCTTGAGGCCGAATGCCTGGGTGCATGTGGAGGCGCGCCAATGTTACTTTGTGGGGATGATTATTTTGAGAATTTGACCACAAAAAAGCTAGATGTCATTTTAGAGCAATTGGACTAAAAGGTTATGGGTATTTTTTACGTTTGTCTTCCAAAACCAGATTTGAAAGATCCGTGGGAGATTGCAGTTTATCAAAAGCACGGCGGTTATTCAGTTTGGCGGGACATACTCCGAAACAAGCCAGATCCTAAAGAGCTTATTGAGCAGATAAAGGCATCAGGTCTCAGAGGAAGAGGCGGGGCTGGCTTTCCTTCTGGTTTAAAATTTAGTTTTATGCCGAAAGACGTTTCTGGTCAGAAATACATAGTATGTAATTCAGATGAAAGCGAACCAGGAACCTTTAAAGATCGAGATATACTTAGGTTAAATCCACATCAGTTGATAGAGGGCATGGCTATTGCAGGTTATGTTACAGGCTCTACGGTTGCTTACAACTATATACGCGGTGAATTCCATCAATCTTGGGTCCGATTTGAAAATGCCTTAGAAGAAGCTCGACATTCCGGATTAATTGGCAAAAATATTCAACATTCTGGCATAGATCTTGAGATTTATAGTCAACGCGGTGCTGGCGCATATATCTGTGGTGAAGAAACAGGACTGCTTGAGTCGCTTGAAGGAAAAAAAGGTCTTCCGAGATTTAAACCACCTTTTCCAGCTCAAATTGGTGCGTTTGGCCGTCCAACTACCGTTAACAACACTGAGACTCTAGCATCGCTCCCGCCAATTCTTCGGAATGGCCCCGAGTGGTTTAGTAATCTAGGTAAAGAGGGAAGTGGTGGAGTAAAAATTTTCTCGGTGTCAGGGCATGTGCAGAAGCCAGGCAATTATGAAGTAACGTTAGGCACACAGTTTCGGGAGCTACTTGAGCTAGCGGGCGGTTTATTTCCAGACCGGAGATTAAAAGCTGTAATCCCAGGAGGATCATCAATGCCGGTGTTACCTGCTGATAAGATTATAGATTGCTCTATGGATTATTCTTCTCTTCAAGACGCGGGTTCGATGATTGGATCAGGAGGCGTTATTGTGATGGATGATAGTACATGCATGGTATCAGTCTTAGAACGTATCACATATTTTTATTACATTGAATCCTGTGGCCAGTGCACTCCATGTCGCGAGGGTACAGGTTGGGTCTATAGGACAATCCAACGTATCCGAAAAGGAAAAGGTCGGCAAAGTGATCTCGAATTGCTTGACAATATTGCAGCACGAATCGAAGGAAGAACAATATGTGCGTTAGGTGATGCTGCTGCATGGCCAGTTCAGAGTTTCTTGAAATACTTCCGATCCGAATTTGAATCAATAATTAAAAATCAAAAGGCTGCGTAATGCGTAATTGTATCTTGTGAGCAAAATAGAAATAACAATAGATGGTAAGAAAGTCGAAGCTGAAGAGAAGTCGATGATCATTGAGATTGCAGACCAGGTAGGAATTTATATTCCTCGATTTTGTTACCATGAGAAATTATCAATTGCAGCCAACTGTCGAATGTGTTTAGTGGAAGTTGACGGTGTATCAAAACCATTGCCTGCGTGTGCTACACCTGTTACCTCAGAAATGGTTGTTAAAACATCTTCAAAAATAGCGGTCGAAGCTCAAAAAGGGACGATGGAGTTTCTTTTGATTAATCACCCGCTGGATTGCCCGGTATGTGACCAAGGGGGAGAGTGTCCATTGCAAGATCAAGCACTTGGCTATGGCGACGGCGAATCCCGTTTTGAAGAGAATAAAAGAGCCGTAAAAAACCTTGAAATTGGACCATTAATTGAAACCGAAATGACACGTTGTATTCATTGCACTCGTTGTGTCCGGTTTGGTCAAGAAATTGCTGGAGAGGGTGAGTTTGGTGCCGCTGGGCGCGGGGAGCAGATGACAATCACAACCTTTATGGGAAAAAGTGTCGATAGTGAGGTGTCTGGAAACGTCATTGACCTATGCCCTGTTGGAGCATTAACCTCTAAACCATACAGGTTCACAGCGAGAGCGTGGGAAATGAGTAGTACCCTCTCTATTAGTCCGCATGATGCTTTAGGATCCAATCTAATCGTACAGACTCTCGGCGACGAAGTAAAAAGAGTTCTACCAAAGACTAATGAGTTTGTGAACGAATGCTGGCTTTCTGATCGAGATCGATTTAGTTACGAAGCTCTTAATTCTTCTGATCGATTAATTAATCCTTTAATCAGAAATGATGGACGCATGGAGGAGTGCAGTTGGGAAGTTGCATTGGAGACTTCCACGAAACAACTCCAAGATGTCATAAAAAATAGTGGAAGCGACTCATTAGGGGGGCTTTGCTCTCCGACTGCTACCTTAGAAGAATTTTATCTGTTTCAAAAATTATTAAGGGGATTAGGATCTAATAACGTAGACCATAGATTGAGACAATTGGATTTTAGGGATGATACGCTAGCTCCAATATTTCCTATGAGTGAAGTCAGCGTCTCAGGCATCGAGAAGTTGTCGAGTGTTTTAATTATTGGATCTAATATTAGAAAGGAATTACCATTACTAGCATTGAGACTGCGTCATTTATCCAAAAATGATGGGCGTATTGCGACTCTAAACCCAGTTTTTTTTCATAACAATTTTGATACAACAACTGAATGGGTGGTGGAGCCGAGAAAAATGGTTTCTGCGTTTGCTTTGATAGCTCAACTACTGGCGAAATCTCTTCTTTTAGAGATACCAGCAGAGCTGGCAAGTTACCCAAGTACCGCGCAGGATTTAAAATATGCTGAAGATATTGTAAAGTCCATCAAGGCTGGTAATGGTCCAAAACTTTTAATAATCGGACAACTTGCAAACCAGCTTCCAATGTCGGCAGATATTAGAGCAATAGCGCGATGGATAGGTTACCATTGCGGTATTCATATAGCAGTGCTTCCCGACGCAAATAGTGCGGCAGGGTGGGTCGCGGGATGCGTTCCTCATCGTAACGTCGATGGTAGATCTATCACACCACCAGGATTGGATGCCATTGATATGACTAGATCATCTTTGAGCGCGCTTCTATTATTTGGGGTTGAACCAATGCTAGATTATGCATCACCCGCTTCTCTAACAAAAACACTAAATGAGGCAGATTTTGTTCTCAGTTTTTCGATGTTTCGGTCAGCCATCCCAAATTCAGCGAATGTTGTTTTGCCGTTAGCTCCTTTTACTGAGAATTCAGGTAGTTATCTTAATTTAGAAGGTCGACTTCAATTTTCTGAAGCAGCGATTACTCCAAAGGGATTAGCCCGACCGGGTTGGAAAATTTTACGTGTTCTGGGAAACATGTTTAATTTAAAGGGTTTTGAATATGTTTCTGTAGATGAGGTCTCTGATGAAGTGTCTATCCCAAAAAATGTGACACTTGATAATGCGCAACCTTCAATACCCACTGTCGAAAAACAAAAAATATCTAATGGTGTGAATGTTCCCGCAGGTGCTTTAGAGCGTATTTTTGATATTCCGATCTATTCAACGGATCCTATAGTCCGAAGAGCGCATTCGTTGCAAAATACCCACGATAATTTTAGAAGTGCCGCCTATCTCCATCCGAAGAAAATGGCGCAACTTGGAATTAATTCTGGCACAGTAGTGACTGTTTACTCTAAAGAAGGTTCAGTTCGTTTGCCAGTGGAGTCCGATGAACGAATACTTCAAACTTGCGTGTATATTCCGGCGGCTCGCCATGAGACTGCGATATTGGGTGGATCAGAAAGAATATGGCTAGCAATCGGCAACTAACATGATAGATAGCTTAATTACTTTGTGGATAGCGCTGCCGATCGTTATACAGATAGGGTTAAAAATTGTATGCATCATCGTCCCATTACTTGTAGCTGTTTTATACTACACTTATGCGGAGCGAAAGGTTCTTGCCTATATGCACGTACGTATCGGTCCTAATAGAGTAGGACCAAAAGGATTACTACAGCCAATTGCCGATGTTCTAAAATTGCTCTTCAAGGAAATAGTTATTCCAAGTAATGCAGATAGGTATCTGTTTCTGATCGCACCGATGTTAGCAGTAATACCAGCTTTTGCTGCCTGGGCAGTCATTCCGTTTACCAATACATTAGTGCTTGCAGATATTGATGCTGGGTTGCTATATGTGCTAGCTATGACTTCGTTAGGTGTTTATGGAGTTATTATTGCCGGGTGGGCTTCTAATTCGAAATATGCATTTTTTGGAGCAATGCGTGCGGCCGCGCAAATCGTAGCTTATGAAATTGCAATGGGTTTTGCGCTAGTGGGGGTACTTATGGTTGCAGGCACATTGAACATCAGAGAAATTGTCTTAGCTCAATCTGGCGGCATTCATCAATGGTATTTTATCCCATTGTTTCCACTGCTTCTTGTCTATTTAGTGTCGGGCGTAGCCGAAACTAATCGATCACCGTTTGATGTGACGGAAGGGGAGTCAGAAATTGTGGCAGGCCCCCACGTTGAATATGGAGGAATGGGATTCGCATTATTCTTTTTGGCTGAATATGCAAATATGATTTTGATTTCAGCGCTTACCGTACTTCTTTTCTTAGGAGGCTGGCATCCCATTCTTCCCATAGCGCCATTTATCTGGATACCGAGTGTTATATGGTTTGGAGGGAAACTCGCAGTAATTGCTTTTCTTTTTTTATGGTTTCGCGCTACTTTTCCACGTTACCGATATGATCAAATTATGCGCCTCGGATGGAAAGTATTTATCCCCGTGACACTTATTTGGATTGTGTTGATTGGTGTTGTGAGATTCTTTACACCATTTGGATTTGTTTTTCGTTGAGAATTTATATGAATCGACTTAGAGATATTTTTCGCACCTGGTTTCTGATTGAATTACTCAGGGGCTTAGCCACCACAAGTCGATATCTTTTTAGGCATAAGATTACCATCCAGTATCCAGAAGAAAAAACGCCAAAATCACCAAGATTTCGAGGATTGCATGCACTTAGACGTTATAGTAACGGAGAGGAACGTTGTATTGCATGTAAGTTATGCGAAGCGGTTTGTCCAGCATTGGCAATAACTATTGAATCAGAAGAAAGAGAAGATAAGACGAGGCGAACAACGCGCTATGATATTGATCTTTTTAAGTGCGTATATTGTGGATTTTGTGAGGAAGCGTGTCCGGTTGACTCAATTGTCTTGACTGATATACATGAATTTCATTTTGAGCAACGCGAAGGGCATATTATTTCCAAGGAAGAGCTATTAGAAATTGGCGATCGTTATGAGAACAAAATTGCGTTAGACCGTAAACTCGATGCACCATATAGATAACAATAGAAGAGAAAAAAAATAGATATGTCTTTTCTGCAAATTTCATTTTATTTCTTTTCTCTAATAATGGTCGTTGCTGCAATACGAGTTGTAACGGTACGTAACCCGGTTAAGGCTGCACTATATCTAGTTTTAACCTTCTTTAGTGGTGCTTGCATTTGGATAACATTAGAAGCGGAATTTCTGGCAATTGTTTTGGTATTGGTTTACGTGGGGGCGGTGATGGTACTGTTTCTGTTCGTAGTAATGATGTTAGACATTGATCTCGAGCAAATGCGGGAAAGATTTAATCGGTTTCTACCGCTAAGCCTAATTGTTGGACTAATTATGATCGTAGAGTTGGGTATTGTAATGTTGTCCGATAAATTTAGCCTACAAACTACACCTCGTCCTAGCGGTCACGCTCCTGAATATTCCAACACTAGAGAACTCGGACAGGTACTTTATACTGATTACGTTTACGCTGTTGAACTTGCTGCGGTCTTATTATTGGTTGCAATTGTTGCGGCAATAGCCTTAACACTTCGGAAACGCCCTAAAACACTGCATCAATCTCCGTCCAAGCAGATAAAGGTCAATAAAGAAGAAAGACTTCGGGTTGTAAGTGTGAAATCCGAAAAGTATAGAGAGACAAGCCAAAGGGATGCGCAATGATACCCTTGTCACATTATTTATTGCTCGGGGCTATCCTGTTTTCCATTGGGATTGTAGGCATCGTTTTAAACAGACGTAACTTGGTTGTAATGTTGATGGCGATAGAATTAATATTATTAGCCATCAATTTGAATTTTGTTTCCTTCTCATTCTACTTAGAAGATCTTTCTGGGCAAGTGTTTGTTCTTTTCATTTTGACGGTAGCGGCAGCAGAATCTGCGATTGGTCTGGCAATCCTGATCGTAGTGTTTCGAAATAGACGCACAATAAATGTCCAAGAATTAGACCGCTTACAAGGGTAGGAGATAACCGTCGATGGAGTCTATATATATTGCGATCCCGATGTTATGTTTGCTAGCTTCTTTGTGTGCTGGAATTTTTGGCCAAATCATTGGAGGTTCGGGGGCTCGCAACATCACAATTCTTGCGGTAGCTATATCCTTTGCACTGTCAGTGGTGGTTGTAATCGACGTAATAAACGGTTCCACATTCAATGGCCCAATATATGTATGGGCGGTTAGCGGTGGGATGAGTTTCCAGATTGGATTTCTCATCGACGAATTAAGCGCGCTAATGATGGTAGTAGTCACATTTGTGTCTTTGATAGTGCACATTTATACGATTGGTTACATGCGTGGTGATCCTGGCTATAGTCGTTTTTTTAGCTATATTTCTCTTTTTACATTTGCCATGCTTATATTGGTAATGTCGAACAATTTTTTGCAGTTGTTTTTTGGGTGGGAGGCAGTTGGATTGGTATCTTATCTTCTGATTGGTTTTTGGTACGATCGTGGAACAGCTACTTTTGCAAGTTTGAAGGCATTTTTAGTCAATCGGGTCGGAGATATGGGTTTCCTCCTAGGAGTTGCAGCTATAGTGTGGGTTTTTGGCTCTCTTGATTACGCCACAGTTTTTTCCAGTGTATCTTACTACAGTGAGGCTCACACAGTAGGGGTGTTCGGAAATAAATGGAGTTGGATCACTATAATTTGTTTACTACTATTTGTCGGAGCCATGGGCAAATCTGCACAGGTGCCTCTACACATTTGGCTGCCAGATTCCATGGAAGGCCCAACCCCTATTTCAGCCCTAATACATGCCGCAACCATGGTAACTGCTGGAATTTTTATGGTGGCAAGAATGTCTCCATTATTTGAATACTCAGAAACTGCTTTGACAGTAGTAATGGTTATTGGGACTTTGACAGCCGTATCAATGGCGTTAATCGCATTAGTGCAAAGCGATATTAAAAGAGTTATAGCATATTCAACCTTATCACAGCTTGGCTACATGACTGTAGCGCTAGGTGTTTCAGCTTATTCCATCGCAATATTTCATTTAACAACCCATGCGTTTTTTAAAGCATTACTTTTTTTATGTGCTGGATCTGTCATTGTCGCATTGCATCACGAACAGGATATGCGTCGAATGGGAGCTCTATGGAAACGAATGCCAATCACTTATATAACAGCAGTGATTGGATCACTGGCATTGGTTGGGATCCCGCCTTTTGCGGGCTTTTTTTCCAAAGATGCCATCATAGAGTCTGTACGGGCTTCGCATAGAGCAGGAGCAAACTTTGCATATCTGGGTGTACTCACCGGAGTGTTTTTGACTGCCTTATACTCATTTCGGCTGATTTTTAAGGTATTTCATGGCCGAAATCTCGATAATAGTAGACACAAAAGTGCTGTACGTGAGCCTTCCAAGACTATTACGATACCGTTAATAATTTTATCTATACCTTCAACTTTAGCCGGTATAGTGTTAATAGACTATATCGCAGAAGATGGTCTTTTTGGTCACTCGATCGCATCTAATAATGCCCACGGGTTTGAGATCCACGATCGATTTTATATGCTATCACATTTTTTGTACTCTATGCCTTTTTGGTTAGCTTTGGCGGGCATTTTAATAGCGTGGGTTTTTTATATCAAAAGACCAGATTGGCCAGCATCTTTTTCCAAAAGATTTGCTTTAATCCATCGAGTTTTACTTAATAAATATGGCTTCGACTATATCTATGAGCGTTTCGCTATTCGGGTCGGCATAACTGTTGGCAACAATTTTTTTAGATATGCCGATCGATTAATTATTGATGACGGCATGGTCAACGGCACTGCCAAATTAATCGCAAGGTTGGCAGGGAAATTTCGATTACTGCAAACAGGGTATGTTTATCACTACGCTTTGTCTATGATTATCGGCCTTGTAATCCTAATGGCGTGGTTATTTTTGTATTAATCAATAAAAAAGAAAAAAAGTGTTTGAAAAACAGCTATTAAGTTTTCTAATTTGGTTTCCTGTGCTAGGTGGGAGCCTAGTTCTTATTTTAGGAAGGAAACTTTCTGAGCCTATTATTAAATTAACGGCACTTTTTTTATCTATTGTTTCTTTTTTTGCTTCTATCGTTTTGTATATAAGTTTCGATCAGGCGTTTGTAGGGATGCAATTTGTAGAAAGAAGCTCCTGGATCGGAGCATTAAGTATTGAGTATTACTTGGGCGTTGATGGAATATCAATTTTATTTATTTTGCTAACTACTTTTCTCACAGGAATTGTAATTATTGCGGGTTGGCAATCGATAAAGAAGCGGGTAGCGCAATATATGGCAGCATTTCTAATAATGGAAGGCCTGATGATTGGTGTTTTTTGCGCACTTGATGCGATACTCTTTTATTTGTTTTGGGAGGCTATGCTTATTCCGATGTATTTGATTATTGGTATATGGGGTGGGCCAAATCGGGTGTATGCAGCGGTAAAGTTTTTTCTATACACTTTGATCGGATCTCTTCTGATGTTAGTAGCTTTCATATACTTGTATTTCGCTGCAGGCAACACCTTTGACCTGCTCCAGTTTCATATTTTAGGCCTGGAAAAAACGACCCAGATTGTTCTATTTTTTGCATTCCTTTCTGCTTTTGCAGTTAAGATACCTATGGTACCAGTCCATACCTGGTTACCAGATGCTCATGTGGAAGCGCCTACCGGTGGCTCGGTAATTTTGGCAGCTATCATGTTAAAAATGGGTGCATATGGATTCCTTAGAATAGCGTTACCAACACTACCAGACGCATCCCAAGAGTTAGCTGGCCTAATGATTGCTTTGTCGTTGGTTGCGGTGATTTATATAGCATTTATTGCTTTAATTCAGAAAGATATGAAAAAGCTCATTGCTTACTCATCTATCTCTCATATGGGATTTGTTACCCTTGGTATTTTTGTATTTAGCGAGCAAGCAATGGAAGGTGCTATCGTCCAAATGATATCGCACGGGTTTGTGTCGGGCGCACTATTTCTCTGTGTTGGCGTTCTTTACGACAGGCTGCATTCCAGAGAGATTACTGATTATGGAGGCATCGCGAGTGCTATGCCAAGATTTTCAATCTTTTTCGTACTGTTTGCATTAGCAAATGCTGGACTACCTGGAACTTCAGGTTTCGTCGGTGAATTCCTTGTAATTCTCGGCACATTTCGGGTAAATGCGTGGTATGCCGTCGCTGCTGCAACTACACTAGTATTGGGGGCAGCATACACCTTGTGGATGGTTAAACGTGTCGTGTTTGGTGAAATGAGACGAAATGAAGTTACAGAGCTTCGGGATATAAAAACAAGAGAGACACTGTTTTTGATGTGTTTAGCGATTTTTGTAATTTTGATTGGTGTATGGCCAGCGCCAATACTCGATGTTATGCATATTTCTGTCAACCAACTTATTGAACAAGCAAATTCCTCTAAATTATGACCCAAGGCGGAGATATAAACATGTTCATTATTCTTCCAGAGATATTCCTTGGAGTCATGGCCTGTGTTGTCTTAGTAGTGGGTAGCATCACTAAATTAAAACAAACAAACTTAAGTTTTACTCTAACTTTACTCGCTCTAGGTTTAAGCGCAATCTCAATTATCCTCTTAAGCAACAACGAGGCTTCGAATGCTTTTAATGGGTTAATCATAAAAGATGGCCTTTCAGATGTGGCAAAATTTATGATATGCGTGTTTACTATTTTAATTTTAGTTTATGGGCATCGATACTTTAAAGAAATTAGTCTGTATGGGAGTGAACTATTCACGCTTATATTGCTCGGAACGTTAGGTATGATGGTTATGGTGTCCTCGGTGCACTTGATTAGCCTTTACCTTGGTCTGGAGCTAATGGCTTTGTCTTTATACGCTTTAATTGCATTACGCAGCAATTCTATAGAATCTACTGAGTCAGCAATGAAATATTTTGTATTAGGTGCACTAGCATCAGGCATTTTATTGTATGGAATTTCTTTTATCTATGGATCCATAGGTAGCTTGGACTTTGAAAGTATAAACCGGTTAATGATTGAAGAATCTAATAGAGGTCTTGCACCAATTTTCGCATTGATTATGATTCTCGTTGGTTTGTTATTTAAATTTGGAGTATTTCCTTTTCATATGTGGGTGCCAGATGTTTACCAGGGATCGCCAACTCCTATTACAGGACTTGTTGCCAGCGTGACTAAAATAGCAGCTCTTGTTGTTTTTTTACGTTTAATAGCTATTAGTTTTGAATCATTTTTGGATGTTTGGCAAGGGATGTTAATTGTTGTCGCATTATTGTCCATCGCATTTGGAAACTTAGTTGCAATTGCGCAGAGAAACATAAAAAGAATGTTGGCGTACTCAACAATTTCACACATGGGGTTTGTGCTGTTAGGTATCTTAACGGGCGATGAGCATGGCCAATCTGCCGCACTACTTTATGTATTGATTTATGCTGGCATTAGTGTAGGAGTTTTTGGTTGTATCATTCTTCTAGCATTCAAAGGATTTGAAGCCGATAATTTAGATGATTACCGAGGTCTAAGTGAGAAGGATCCATGGTTAGCATTCTTGCTTTTACTCTTCATGTTCTCGCTTGCTGGCGTTCCTCCTACCATTGGATTCTACGCGAAATTATCAATATTGCAGGCACTAATTGGGTCGGGTTTGTTGTGGGTTGCAATACCATCTGTAATGGTTACGGTTGTTGGAGCATTCTATTATCTTCGTGTCATAAAACTGATGTATTTCGATAAACCGGATGTGTTAGGTCAAAAAAAGTCTCATGCTCGAACATTGGATGTGCGGACAGTTCTAATTCTTAATGGCTTTTTGAGCATTGGAATAATGCCTTGGGCTGGCTCTATTTTAATAATCTGTCAAAATGCAATTAGGTCTATGGGCTAACAATAAATTTATAATTTACCTTACCTATCGGAATTATTTGCACAGCTCTTGCCTTAAAATTGATATCCTAAAAGACGCTCTGAGCGGTAGTGTCGTGGTAAAATATTGATCTCAGAGATTTATCATTAATTTTGTCATCAAGGTTTTTTTTCGGGAACGTTAGTAGAACACGAGCTTGGTGGCATATCTTTTTTACGGTCACGTATGAACGATATAGCGAAAGAAACTATTTCAGCCAATTTAGAAGAGGAGATGCGCAGATCCTATCTGGATTACGCCATGAGCGTGATTGTTGGACGGGCCTTACCTGATGTTAGAGATGGGCTTAAACCAGTTCACCGTCGGATACTTTTTGCTATGGCGCAACTTGGAAATGACTGGAGCAAGCCCCATAAGAAGTCTGCACGAATAGTTGGAGAAGTCATTGGTAAATATCACCCACATGGAGAAAGTTCTATTTATGACGCTTTGGTAAGGATGGCTCAGGATTTTTCTTTACGTTATCCACTTGTTGATGGTCAGGGTAATTTTGGATCTGTCGATGGCGATGCTCCTGCTGCTATGCGGTATACCGAAGTGCGTCTTGCTCGAATTGCTCATGAGCTAATTGAAGATATTGATAAAGAAACCGTAGATTTTGGCCCTAACTATGATGAAACTGAGATACAGCCATTAGTTCTCCCAACACGGGTGCCTAATTTACTTGTGAATGGATCAGCAGGTATCGCGGTAGGCATGGCAACCAATATTCCGCCTCATAATCTAAATGAAGTTATTGATGGTTGTTTAGCGTTGATCGAAAATTCCGATTTAAAAATAGAGCAATTGGTTAGGATTATTCCTGGGCCAGATTTTCCAACTAGTGGAATTATTTTTGGGGCAAGAGGTATTGCTGAAGCATATTCGAGCGGAAGGGGAAAGATATATGTTCGAGCACGTGTTTCAATAGAGCGAGAGGAAGGCAAAGATAAAGCAAGTCTAATAGTTACAGAATTACCTTACCAAGTAAACAAAGCGCGATTGCTCGAAAAAATTGCTCAACTAGTTCGAGCTAAACGATTAGATGGTATAACTGGTTTACGAGATGAATCGGACAAAAAGGGAATGCGTATGGTGATCCAATTACGCAAAGGAGAAGTTCCAGAAATAGTACTCAATAACCTTTATAAACACACACAGCTCCAGATTGTATTTGGGATGAATTTTGTAGCATTGTCTAACAATCAACCACGATTATTCAGTCTTAAGGAACTGTTATTAGAATTTATAAGGCATCGTCGTGAGGTGATCACCAGACGCACCATATACCAACTAAATAAAGCAAGAGCCAGGGCCCATATATTAGAGGGTTTAGCGGTTGCTCTTTCTAATATTGATACCATAATTGAACTAATTAAGACGGCCGATAGTCCCGCTACAGCCCGGACACGACTAAGATCTGAAGTATGGCATTCCGGAATAGTCAGTACTATGCTATCAGATCTCGATTCTGATCTTTCCAGTCCAGATAATGCGGAACCAGACACGGGCTTGTTAGAAGAAGGGTACCGTCTTTCTTTGACTCAGGCGCAGGCAATTTTAGATTTACGGCTACATCGATTGACTGGCCTCGAGCAGGAAAAAATACGCCAAGAGTATGGTGAGATCCTAGAACAAATTAGTGATCTCTTAAATATTCTTCAAAATCATGAACGTTTGATGATTATTGTACGGGATGAGTTAGTTGAAATTAAAAAAAAATATGGCGATCCACGAAGGACTGAGATTAGCGAAGGGATGTACGATTTACAAGATGAAGATTTAATTACGCCTATGGATATGGTGGTAACATTATCCTATGGGGGATATGCAAAAGCCCAACCCGTCGCCGATTATCAATCGCAACGTCGTGGCGGAAAAGGAAGAATTGCCACCCGCAATAAAGACGAAGATTTTGTGCGAACGATGTTTGTGGCAAATACACATGACACAATTCTTTGCTTCTCTAATGCTGGGAAAGTATTCTGGATCAAGGTTTATCAATTGCCACAAGCTGGTCGGCATGCGAGAGGGAAACCCCTGATCAATTTGTTACAGCTAGATGAGACCGAAAGAATAACCGCATTCTTGCGATTAGATGAATATACTGATGAGTATTTTATTTTTATGGCTACCCAAAACGGTACCGTAAAAAAATGTCCGGTATCTAGTTTTGCTCGGCCTCGCTCAGTTGGTTTACGAGCTATAGAATTAGCGGAAGGCGACGAATTAGTAGCAGCGAATTTAACCACGGGATCTAGTGAAGTCATGTTATTCGGATCTAGTGGAAAAGCGATTCGTTTCAATGAAACCGATGTGAGAGGTATGGGGCGCACGGCTCGTGGCGTGAGGGGCATGACCTTAAAGACAGGAGAGACGGTAATTTCATTATTAACGATTAATAATAGCCTATCAAATGATGTGTATGTGCTAGTAGCAACATCTAATGGCTATGGAAAAAGAACAAGTTTGACTGAGTTCCCTACTAGAAAAAGGGGCGGTCAAGGAGTAATTGCAATCCGAGGCAGCGTTCGAAATGGATCAGCTATTGGAGCGGAATTAGTAAGCCGGGAAGGAGAAATAGTGTTAATTTCAAACGTTGGTCGATTGGTTCGAACACTAGTTTCTGAAATTTCAACCCAATCGAGAAATACCCAGGGCGTCAAGTTAGTAGGTCTTGATGGAGGGGAGAGTTTAGTTAGTTTACGTTGCGTTAGTGAAGCTGATTCCGAGCTTGAATTAACATCGTGACAACATATTAATAGGGAACCATAGTTTTGGGTAAAGAAGAAATTGAAAAGGCACGCAATCATATTGATAAGATAGATAATGAAGTATTGCTACTTGTCAATAAACGGGTTGGATTAGCGAAAACCATAGGTTTGGCTAAAAAGCAGTCGGATAACAAAACAATATACCGACCCGAGCGGGAAGCTCAAATAATAAAAAGTCTTATTGAACTCAATGAAGGCCCATTGTCCGCTGCTCAAGTTCAGAGTATCTTTCGTGAAATTATTTCGATATCACGCGCGGCGGAGGCTCCTTTAAAGGTTAGCTTATTAGGACCTGAAGGAACGTATTCGCAATTAGCAGTGCGCAAACATTTTGGCAGGGAGATTAATCAAATCTTCTGTCCTACCATCGAAGAGGTATTCAGTGTTATTGAGAAAGACCAAGCACAGATTGGAGTGGTTCCTGTAGAGAATTCAACCGAGGGTGGAGTAAGCAGCACTTTAAATTGCTTAGTTACAACCACCCTATCGATTATAGGAGAGATCGTTCTTCGTATTGATCATGCTTTGCTCGGATGCTCTGCTAATATGAATGACGTTGACACAGTTTTTGCCCACGAGCAAGCTCTGGCGCAATGCAGGCACTGGTTGGATCATCATCTTCCACAAGCCAATCGGATTGCAGTATCGAGTACTGCGGAAGCCGCCCGCCGGGTAGGTTCTACCAATAACAGTGCTGCGGTGGCAAGTAAAGAAGCAGCAGAAATTTACGAGCTTCCAATTATTGAGCAAAATATCCAGGATGAGAATCAGAATAGTACCCGATTTTTGATCATATCAAATGAGAAGGTCGAAGGTCGCAGTTCAGATAAAATCAGCTTGTTGCTTGCGAGCCGTCACCAGGCTGGCTCTTTGCACCGTCTCCTAGCTCCGCTTTCGGATAACGGAATAAGCATGACTCGTATCGAATCTAGACCTTCTAGAGTAGGCCTCTGGGAGTATATGTTCTTCATTGACATCGACGGTAAATTAAGTGACACAAATGTTCGTGTCGCGTTGGGTGCTATCGAGCAAGAAGCAGCTTTATTTAAGATACTAGGTTGCTATCCCCGCGCAAGATAGTAGAGATTGAATAATGTCTTTTGACCCACTGTCTCTAGCAATTCCAGGAGTTCGTTCGTTAAGCCCTTATCAGCCAGGTAAGGACATAGGTGAAATTCAACGAGAGTTAGGATTATCAGATGTAATTAAATTAGCGTCCAACGAAAATCCTCGTTTAGCAAAATTAGATGTTTGGAACTCCGTTCAGGATATTATCCCAACAATATCACGCTACCCGGACGGTGGAGGGCAACAGTTAAAAATACAAATAGCAAAAAAATTAAATGTACACTCGTCGCAGATTACCCTCGGAAACGGTTCAAATGATGTGTTGGAAATGGTAGGAAAATGTTTTGTTCAAAACTGGAATAAAATCATAATATCTCAACATGCATTTGTAGTCTACGCATTGATTGCCGCATCTTTGAACGCCAAATTAAGTGTCGTCCCATCAATCAATTGGGGTCATGATTTAAAGGGAATGCAAGATTCTATTGATCAAGACACTCGAGTGATTTTTATAGCGAACCCAAATAATCCGACAGGCACGTGGGTATCGAAAAATGATTTGGAAAGTTTTCTTGTTTCGGTCCCAGAGCATGTATTGGTCGTTTTGGATGAGGCATATTTTGAGTATGTGCAAGAAGAAAGCTACCCTAATGGGGTCGACTTATTAGAACATTACCCTAATCTTATTATTACCCGTACTTTTTCAAAGATATACGGCCTAGCGGGACTGCGTGTAGGATACAGTGTTTCCTCACCTGAAATTGCTGAAATTCTTAACCGAATTAGACAGCCTTTTAACGTTAATTCCTTTGGCTACGCAGCAGCTATAGCGGTGCTAGAGAACGACACGTTCGTGCGGGAAAGTTGTGAATTAAATCAACGTGAAATGGTTAAAATAACTAAAGAACTAAAGAGACTCAATCTATCCTGGATTCCTTCGGTAGCTAATTTTCTAGCTATAGATCTGCAGCGACCAGCTGACCCAATTGTTCAACATATGCTCCAAAATGGAGTGATAGTAAGGCCTATAGGGAATTATGATATGCCTAATTTTATCCGAGTAACAGTTGGATTGGAACGAGAGAATAGACGAGCTCTTAAGGCGCTTGAGTTCGCGATAAAAGACATACCCTTCTAATGTGATGAGTCGAACATGTTTATAACAAAAAAAATCAAACGACTCGCGATAATCGGAGTCGGTTTGATCGGAGGCTCGTTCGGAGTTTCTCTTCGAGATAGAGGGGCTGTCGAAGAAATAGTTGGTTGTGGAAGAAATGTGGAGAATTTAGGTTTAGCTCAAGAACTTGGTTTAATTGATACTTGGACTACCAAAATTGATGAGGCAGTTTCACACGCTGATATAGTTCTTATTGCTACCCCCGTAGGAGCTATGCCTGTCGTTTTCGATTTAATAAAGGATTGTGTTATCCCAGAATGCATAATTACGGATGTAGGCAGCGTTAAACAGGAAGTTGTACGAGCATTTAAAAGCTCCTTTTCCAACCAAAAAGTATATTTTGTACCAGGTCATCCAATCGCTGGACGTGAATTAAGCGGACCAAGTGCGGCAGATCGCGAATTATTTACTGGAAACACGGTAATACTAACTCCCGATAAAGATACAAATTCAGATGCGGTCGCAAGAGTTCAAGAGCTTTGGCAATTAGTAGGGTCTAAAGTTATATGTATGTCCCCTGAGCGACATGATCAACTTCTTGCTCTCACGAGTCATCTGCCTCATGTTATGGCATACACTCTTGTAAATCTTTTGAAAGATGAAGAGGATCAACAAGAAGGCGCTTTAAATTTTGCAGCAGGTGGTTTCTACGATCTTTCCCGAATAGCATCAAGCGATCCTGTAATGTGGAGAGATATTTGTCTTACCAACAACAACCAAATAATTTCTCGTCTCGAGGATTACCAGAATATTTTGTCCTATACGATAGATATTTTAAAAGAAAAAGATGGCGCTGCATTAGAAAAGCTTTTCATCCGTGCGCGAGAAGCACGTGAGCAAATAAGGCAACTTAATAAGATCTAAAAAATTATTCATTCTAATACTCGTGATAACCTTTACCGTAGCAAGGAAAAATCCTCTTCGTGGAACTATTGAGGTTCCAGGAGACAAGTCTATTAGTCACCGTGCAATAATGTTAGCTTCCATTGCGGAAGGTAAGTCATATATTTATGGGGCGTTAGAGAGTGAGGATGTAATTGCTACGATATGTGCGATGAGAGCTATGGGAGTGACTATCACTTATAAAACACCAAATTGTTTTGAAATTTCGGGAGTTGGAATCAATGGTTTACAAGCTCCACATTCTCATTTAGATATGGGTAACTCTGGTACCGCGATGCGGTTATTATGCGGCATATTAATCGGGCAAAAATTTGAGTGCGAGTTAACAGGGGATCAGTCTCTTCGAAATCGCCCGATGAATCGGGTTACAACGCCACTTGGTAAAATGGGAGGAGAAATAGAGACATCCCTTGACGGATGTGCCCCTATTATTATTAAGCCTGCAACCCAAATCAATGGCATAAAATATGATCTCCCTGTTGCTAGTGCCCAAGTAAAATCTGCAATTTTGTTGGCAGCAATGCATGGAACTACAAAAACTATTCTTTATGAGCCCATCCAAACTCGGGATCACACTGAGCGAATGCTTAAAGTTTTTAATTACCCTATCGAGTTTGATCATCGTTCTATACAAATCTCACCTAAAGGGATGCTAAAACCTACACGATTGAAGGTGCCAGGAGATTTTTCTTCTGCAGCATTTTTTATTGTTGGGGCATGTATTGTTGATAATTCTCTCTTGAACATTTTAAATGTAGGAGTAAATCCTACTCGCACTGGTTTGTTACAGATTTTAGGGATGATGGGAGCGCAAATAGAAGTAGGTAACCTTAGAAGTGTTAATGGGGAACCCATCGCAGATTTAACCATTCGATCGAGCAAACTTCATGGGATAGATATTCCTCCCGATTTAGTCGCTAAAACAATTGATGAGTTTCCAATTTTAGCGATCGCGGCGGCTACCGCAGTTGGAAAGACATCTATAACAGGAGCAGAGGAGCTACGATTTAAAGAAAGCGATCGTATAGCAACAGTAGTAAAAGGATTACGAGAAGTTGGGATAGTAGTAACTGAATTACCTGACGGAATGATTATTCAAGGTGGCGAGTTTACTGGAGGTTCTGTAGATAGCCAGGGAGATCATAGGATAGCTATGGCCTTCACTGTTGCAGGAACAACCAGTACACCTCCAATCGAGGTGAATGATTGTAATAATATATCAACATCATTTCCCAACTTCATCAATACTTGTCAAGAGTTAGATATTGAGCTTAATTTATGAGTTCAAAATCTAAAGAAAATATGCGGGTCCCAGTACTGGCAATTGATGGGCCTAGCGGAACTGGAAAGGGAACTTTAGCCAGTAATATTGCACATCAACGTAACTGGAATTTGTTGGATAGTGGTGCGTTGTATAGAGCGTTCGCATTTTGCGCTAATGAATCCGGTATTTGCCCAGACAATATTGATGGATTGCAGAAAGTGGTAGAGAGAAATACTTTTACTTTTGGAGTTCAAGGTTCAGGTATTGTAAATATTCTGATTAACAATAGAGATGTGTCCCAGATTGTTCGAAGTGAAGAAAATGCAAATCTTGCCTCTAAATATGCCGCTATTCCTGAAGTAAGAAAATTACTGCTTCTTCAACAAAGGCAATGTATGCAGTTTCCAGGACTTGTGGCTGATGGAAGAGATATGGGTACAACTGTCTTTCCAACGGCAATACTAAAGATTTTTCTAACAGCAACTCCTGAAATACGTGCAGAAAGGCGGTATAAGCAATTGAAGTCAAAGGGCTTTAATGTTAATCTTCTCGAACTTTTTGCTCTTATCGAAGAACGAGATAGTAAAGATCAGAATCGTAGTGTTGCTCCATTAGTCGCAGCCTCCGATTCGATCACGATCGACACATCAAATCTAAGTATCGATGAAATTTGTAAACAAGTCGATCGATTATTAACTATTCGACTAGGTTACTAAAGTGTATAGAATAAACCAACATTTTTTTGGAATCTAAATAATATGTCTGAGAATTTCGCTGAGTTACTTGAAGAAAGCTTGAAGCAAGCAGTCATGCGGCCAGGTGCGGTCATTCAGGCTGAAGTAGTTTCTGTCAATACTGATTTTGTCACAGTAAATGCTGGACTGAAGTCGGAAGCAGAAATTCCGGCGTCTCAATTCAAAGATGCTAAAGGAGATGTGATAGTTGAGATTGGTGATCATGTTGATGTCTCGATTGAAGCTGTAGAGGATGGTTATGGCAACACTAGACTTTCTCGTGAAAAAGCGCGACGGGAGAAATCCTGGGAAGTGCTCGAAGAAGCATTCGAGCGTCAGACTATAGTAAAAGGACAATTAACTGGAAAAGTAAAGGGAGGATTCACTGTTTCCATCGATGAGGTGAGAGCCTTTTTACCTGGCTCCTTGGTGGATGTAAGGCCAGTTACTGATTCTGCATATTTGGAGCGTAAAGAATTAGAATTTAAAGTTATTAAGCTCGATCGCCCACGAAATAACGTTGTAGTATCACGTCGAGCAATTGTGGAAAAAGAATTGCAAGTAGAAAGAAGCCAACTTTTGGAAACACTTGATGAAGGGCAAGTCGTTAAGGGCATTGTAAAAAATCTTACAGATTATGGGGCATTCGTCAATCTTGGAGGATTGGATGGATTATTACACATCACAGATATTGCATGGAAACGAGTAAAGCATCCGTCAGAGGTCCTGGAAGTTGGACAAGAAATTGATGTACGCGTTTTGAAATTTGACAGAGAACGCAACCGGGTATCTTTAGGAATCAAACAATTGGGCGAAGATCCATGGTCAGATATATCCAGACGATATGCAAAAAATACCCGTCTTTTTGGAAAAGTAACGAATCTCACAGATTATGGAGCATTTGTCGAATTAGAGGAAGGCGTTGAAGGTTTAGTCCATGTGTCTGAGATGGACTGGACGAATAAAAATGTGCATCCGAGCAAAATATGTGATCTTGGTGATGAGATTGAGATCATGGTACTTGATGTTGACACGGAGAGGCGACGGATCTCGTTAGGAATGAAGCAATGCGCTCCTAATCCATGGGAGGAATTTGCTTCAGTACACTCAAGAGGTGAAAAAATAACTGGAAATATTAAGTCTATTACTGATTTTGGAGTTTTTATTGGTTTAGATGGAAATATTGATGGTTTAATCCATTTGAGTGATTTGTCGTGGGAGGAGGCAGGAGAGGAGGTAGCACGTCAGTATAAGAAGGGTGACGAGCTCACAGCTGTAGTTCTTTCGGTTGATCCTGATAGAGAGCGTATTTCTTTGGGTGTAAAGCAGGCTCTACAAGATCCGTTTATAGTATACGCAGCTGAACACTCAAAAGGCTCAATCGTCAGAGGAGAAATTAAACTAATCGAAGCAAAATCTGGTGTTACTTTAAAACTATCAGACGGGGTTGAAGGCTTTATACGTGTAGTTGATTTATCCCGAGAAACATCTGGTGAAATTGAATCTTCGTTTCAGGTAGGTATGGAAATTGAATCGAAGATTATTGGTATAGATAGAAAAACCAGAAGAATTTCTCTATCTGTAAAAGCGCTTGAGATAGAAGCTGAAGGCCAAGCAATACAAGATTATGGATCCACCACTACATTAAGCACAAACACATTCGGTGATAAGCTTCGAGAGAAACTTTCGATGCAGGATGAAAACCGCGAACCGGATGAAGCTGAGTGACCCAGCCCGTGACTACCATCACCAAATCGGACTTAATAGAGCTTCTTGCCGCCGACCAATTGCATTTAGCTTCAAGAGATATTGAATTTGGCGTAAATAGAATATTAAGCCACATGAGTGATTCTTTGGCAAAGGGCGAACGTGTAGAAATCAGGGGTTTCGGAAGTATTGGTCTTCGATATCGAAGCCCACGACGTGGACGTAATCCAAAAAGCGGTGAAAGTGTAAATGTACCGGGAAAATACAGCCCTCACTTTAAGCCAGGAAGGTTATTGCGCGAGAGAGTTAATCGAGGGCGGGCAGTTATCTCAAAAGAGTGAAGCAAATTGGTCATGCTGGCCTCTCTTATGGTCTTAGGAATTAGCAAGGTACGGGAGTTTAGCAAATGAAAAAATTATTATATCTAATTGCTCTTCTTGTCCTTGTAGCGTTAGGAGCCACCTTCGCTATAAAAAATCCACAGGATATTTACATCACATATTACCCAAATCTTGAGTGGGAAGGCCCTCTTGCAGTTTTAGTTCTTGTTAGCCTCGGTTTAGGATATTGTTTATGTGTTTTACGAGGTATCGGACGAAATATTAGTCTGCGAAAAAGAATTAGTCGATTAGAGAAAGAAAATAGATCACTGGAGGTACATATTAGTCGCTCAAAAGACATAATTAACTCTAAGCAGTGAGATAAATGAATCTATATTTAGCATTATTTATTATTTTTGTTTTTTCTTGTATCGCTTGGTATATCGCCACGCTCACCATGCAACATCGGACCCCCAAAAGTGAAAGTTTGCCGACAGAATATTTTAGGGGATTAAATTTTCTCCTTAATGAGGAGAGAGATAAAGCGTTAGAAGTGCTAGTTACCGCTTTAGAAAAAGACAAAGAAACTGTAGAAGTTCAATTAGCGTTGGGTAGTTTATTTCGAAGGCGTGGAGAAATTCAGCGTGCTACTCGTATTCACCAGAATTTAGTTGCCCGGACACAGCTTAATAGAAATCAAAGGATTCATGCAATTTATGAATTAGCACAGGACTATTACAAGGCTGGATTATTTGATCGTGCTGAAAATCTGTTATTAGAAATAACAGCAGAAACGGAGCTGGAAGATTCTCCAAAAAAATTACTTTTGCAAATTTATGAGCAGGAGAAAGAATGGGAGAAAGCTATTAATATAGCTGATCAGTTATGTAGATCTGGACGCGATACAAATTCAGGAATAATTGCACATTACAATTGCGAAATTGCGGAAGATTCAATAGCAAAGGGCAAATATACGACAGCGCTTTCTTACATAACTAACGCACTCCACATTGATAGCAGTTGCGCTCGAGCCATAATTCAGGCTGGCCGTTTAAAAGCTATACAAGGTGATCATCGTGGCGCGGTGAATGAATGGATACATGGAGTTAAACTCCATAAAAAATTAGCTGGAGAGATTTGTTTATTGATCTACAATAGCTATAAAGTTTTAGATGAGCTAGATGAGTATCGTGATTTTTTAGTCGATACTCTTAAGTCAGTAGACGACATACGTTTAGTTTTGGCGCTAACGGAATATTTAACTAAATATGAGAACCCAAACCAAGCAGAAAACTTTCTGTTGGAAAAGATTAGAGCTACACCGTCGCTGTCTGGGCTGCATAAATTAATACAACTTAGATTGGGCCATAGTGGCAGAGAAAGCAATAAAGATCTAAATTTACTCGAAAAATTAATTGGTAGCATTGTAGATGAAAGCACGGGATATGAGTGTGAACATTGCGGATTTCAAGGGAAAGCAATGCACTGGCAATGTCCAGGGTGTCGGAGTTGGAACACTACACACGCACGTATACATAAAAAATTAGATAGTATTTAGTATAAGTAAATTTTAATTGTAGTTCAGTAATTTAGAAAATCATAACGAAAAGTTAAAAAAATTGAAAGGAGTAATAGAAATTAAAATGATTGTTAAAAATTTATCTTAAATATATTTTCAGCGAATGAAAAAATGGACTATATTTTAGAATATTAATTGATACTTATGACTCCTTGAAGAAATGCACATTTTCAAAAAAAAATTTCCATCTATTCGGACTTTGGTTGTAGGCGATGTTATGTTAGATCGGTATTGGTTAGGATCAGTTAATAGAATTTCTCCAGAAGCACCCGTACCTATAGTCCTTATTGATTCAACAGAACTTCGCGTAGGTGGAGCAGGTAATGTTGCAGCGAATATTCGAGGTTTGGGAGCTAACTGTAATCTAGTCTCTATAGTAGGTAATGATGATAGCGGCCGAAAAGTGCTTGAGATTCTAGAAAAGCAAGGTGTCGAATGTCATATGAAAGTTGATAAAGATTGCAGAACCACAGAGAAATTGAGAATACTTGGAAGAAACCAACAATTGTTGCGCGCGGACTTCGAAGCTTCACCGAATAATGAAACCATAAATAGCTGCTTTAAGCATTATGAAAAATTAATACCGAAAACTGACGTAGTTATTTTATCTGACTATGGTAAGGGAGCCGTTCGTGATTGCAATCAGATGATTCAAATAGCAAACAAAAATAATATACCAATAGTGGTAGATCCGAAGGGTTCCGATTATTTCAGATATTCTGGGGCGACACTAATAACGCCCAATGAGATGGAACTCGAATTAGTAGTTGGCACATGGACCTCAGAGAAGGATCTTGAAAAGCGAATTAAAGATTTGATGAATACAATCGGGGTCTCAGGTATATTGCTCACTCGAGGGGAAAAAGGGATGACCTACTTTGGTTCAGGAGTACCGTCAATTCACCGGGATGCGATATCTTTAGAAGTATATGACGTCAGTGGTGCTGGCGATACTGTAGTAGCGGCATTAGCTATTGGTATTGTCTCAGGTTTGGAATGGAAAGAAATGCTGTTCTTCGCGAATATAGCAGCTGGCATAGTGATTAAGAAATTAGGCACATCAGCAGTAACCTTAAGTGAAGTACTATCGATTATTGATCAGGATAATCAATAAATGATCATTGTTACGGGTGGAGCTGGGTTTATCGGCTCCAATATTGTTAAGGGTCTTAACAAAAGAGGAATAGAAGACATTCTCATTGTCGATCAAGCAAGTACAGATATGAATTTAAGTAATCTATTTAATCTTAAAACGAGTGATTATATAGACCATGCTGAGTTCCATCAAAATCTTATTAATGGGCGAATTCCAAATGACATCCAAGCTGTAATTCATCAAGGGGCATGTTCCAATACGATGTCGGTAGATGCAAATGAGATGATGAAGACTAATTTCTGTTTTTCAAAAGATTTGTTGTACAGTTGTATCAAATCCGAAGTGCCACTAATTTATGCATCTTCTGCTGCAATTTATGGAGTCGGTACTAGTTTTTCGGTGGATCCTCAGGATGAGGCACCATTGAATATTTATGCTTATTCCAAATATTTGTTTGACCGTCTAGTCCGAAAAGAAATACAAAGTAATACTAGTCAAGTTGTTGGCCTAAGGTATTTTAATGTTTATGGACCGAGAGAATCTCATAAAGGCATGATGGCATCAATTGTTTATCAAATATTTAATCAATTACGCACCTCTGGGAAGGTTAGCTTATTTGAAGGTACAGACGGATTCTCTTCTGGAGAACAGCGTCGAGATTTTATTTACGTTGATGATATTGTTAATGTAAATTGCCACATGCTAGAGAATAGGGACATTAGCGGAATTTTGAATGTTGGCACTGGCCGTAGTCGAAGTTTTAATGATGTAGCTATGGCTGTAATAAACGCGATGCGAAATTTCGAAAGTAAGCCGAAGTTATCGTTGGAGGAAGCGCAGAATATTGGACTTATCACGTATAAACCGATGCCGCTTGGATTGTCAGATAAATATCAGAGTTATACAGAAGCTGATATAAGAACATTAATTGATGCAGGATTTACTGAAGAGATGAGTGATTTAGAAGATGGAGTTGACGCTTATGTAAGAATCCTCCTTAAGGATCGGTAATAATCGTAATTTAATATTATTTAAGGTGTCAGGTATTTATGTCAAATCATGAAAAGTGTATTTTTGTGACGGGTGGAGCAGGTTTCATTGGTTCTGAATTAATTCGCCAGCTACTAGCATCGACAAATGCTTTAGTTGTAAATATAGATAAACTGACGTATGCGGGAAATCTATCAACCTTAGGTGATGTACAAAGCAACGATAGATATTATTTTTCTCAAACCGATATTTGTGACCGAGCTGAAATTGATCTCCTTTTCGAGAAATTTAAGCCAGATGGAATCATGCATTTGGCGGCTGAGTCACATGTAGACCGCTCAATTGATACACCTAAAACTTTTCTCGAAACAAATATTATGGGAACCTATACACTTCTCGAGGCGATGCGAACTTATCGGGATAAGTGGAGCAGTAGGAGTAATAAGCAATTTAGATTCCATCATGTATCGACCGATGAAGTGTACGGTACGCTTGGTAAGGAAGGAAAGTTTACAGAATCATCACCTTATCAGCCGCGATCTCCTTATGCAGCTAGTAAAGCCTCTTCTGATCACATAGTTCGCGCTTGGTTAGAAACATATGGTATCCCTATAATTATGTCAAATTGTTCTAATAATTATGGGCCTTATCAGTATCCGGAGAAATTAATTCCAGTAATAATCCGAAAGGCTTTGAAAGAAGAATCGATTCCAATTTATGGCACTGGCGAAAACGTAAGAGATTGGATCTATGTTGGAGATCACGCAAGGGCTTTAATATTGATTTTTCAGGAAGGTGAGATCGGAAAAACATATAATGTCGGTGGCCAAAATGAAGCGTCAAATTTAGAAGTTGCTAAAACCATTTGTGATATTCTTGATTCCATTAGACCACGAAAGAATGGTGCGAAATATTTGGATTTGATCTCATATGTAACAGATCGACCTGGGCATGATTTTCGTTATGCAATTGATAGCAGTCGTATCGAACAAGAGTTGGGGTGGCATCCAACAGAAACGTTTATTAGCGGCCTTCGAAAAACTATTTATTGGTATTTGCAAAACGAGAAATGGGTAAACGATGTGCTTGGCACAGAATACCATGGTGAACGACTAGGATTAAAACTATGTCGATGAGAGGTCTCATTCTAGCTGGAGGATCCGGATCACGGTTAGCTCCTATAACAACGTCTGTTTCCAAACAGTTGTTACCTGTATACGATAAGCCAATGATCTATTATCCTTTATGTGTCCTTCTTTTGGCTGGAATTCGTGATATCTTAGTTATTTCAACACCTGAGGATACTCCAAACTTCCAACGGTTACTAGATGATGGGTCACAATGGGGAATCAATATTTCTTATGCCGTGCAGCCGTCGCCGGAGGGTATCGCGCAGGCTTTCATCCTCGGTTCTGAATTTATAGGGTCAAATAGATCGACTTTAATCTTAGGAGACAATATATTTCATGGGGATGGTTTAGTGCAAAAATTAAAAAAAGCTTCTAGTTATAAGAAAGGAGCAACAGTATTTGCTTATCAAGTTAAAGATCCCGAGCGCTATGGAGTTGTGTCATTTAATGAACTAGGAGAGGCAATTAATTTAGAAGAAAAACCAGAACTTCCAAAATCCCCTTACGCTGTGACAGGGTTATATTTTTATGATAAAAATGTAGTAGAAATTGCTCGGGGCCTAAAGCCTTCATCGCGCGGAGAACTAGAAATTACTGATATCAATCAAGCTTATCTCAATGAAAAGTGTTTAAGAGTTGAAACGCTTGGGCGTGGGATGGCTTGGTTGGATACGGGTACCCATGAAGCCTTGTTGGAAGCATCAACATTTATTGAAACTATTGAAAAGAGACAGGGATTAAAAATTGGTTGTCCAGAAGAAATAGCTTGGCGACTAAGGTATATAGGAACGGAGAAATTAGAATCATACGCTGAGCAATATAAGAACAGTAGTTATGGGCAATATCTATATCAACTAACGTCTGACGAGGAGCTGGGTAGGTTAGACTAAATTAAAGATATGAATCCTGTAAGTATAGTTCCCCTAATTTTTTTATCGTTTGTGAAAAATTGGAACTTAATTTTTCAATTAACAAAAAGAAATATTGAAGCACGTTTCAAAGGAGCGGCACTTGGGGTTTTATGGTCCTTTTTTACACCGATATTAATGTTGGTTGTATATACCTTTGTTTTTGGAGTTATTTTGGATATACGTTGGATTAATCAAGAAGGCGGGAATCTGGAGTTTGCTACCATCTTATTCTCAGGTTTAATTGTACATACTTATTTTTCAGATTGCCTTCAAGCCTCGACCGAACTAATTGTTTCAAATCGGCAATATGTAAAAAAAGTTGTTTTCCCGCTCGAAACGCTCTCTTGGGTCGCAGCATTTACTGCACTATTCCAATTAGTAGTTAGCATTTTAGTATTAATTTCTTATCTATTAATTATTAACCAAAGCCTTTCATGGACAATAATATTTTTACCAATAATTATTTTTCCCTTAATGATCATGGCTCTCGGGTTTAGTTGGCTTATATCAGCAGTAACAGTTTACGTACGTGATCTGAGGCAAATCATTGGCCCACTTACATTAATACTTTTGTTTGTCAGTCCTATTTTTTACCCTGCGACTAATCTTCCGAGCAATTTACGATTTTTGATATATGTAAATCCGATTAGTTGGGTTGTGGATGAGTCAAGAAATCTTATTTTATGGGGAACGTTACCCGATTTGAATGGAGCGCTTATATATTATAGTGCGTCCATAGCTATAGCGTGGTTTGGTCTTTTTTGTTTCAAAAATCTACGTTTAGGTTTTTCCGATGTCATCTAATCCTGCTGTGAAGGTTATGAATGTTGGTAAGTGTTTTAAGATTTATAAACGCCCCATTGATAGAGTTTGGGATAAATTTTCAACAAACACACTACACAGTAAATTTTGGGCGCTAAACGATGTTTCTTTCGAAATAAAAAAAGGAGAAACATTGGGTTTGATTGGCCCAAATGGATCTGGAAAATCTACTCTTTTGGAGATTTTGTGTGGAACTACAAATGCAACGTATGGAACTGTAAATGTGTTTGGAAGAGTATCAGCACTTCTGGAATTAGGAGCAGGCTTCAATCCAGAATTCACTGGTCGTGAAAATGTTTTTTTAAATGGAACAATTCAAAATATTTCAAAAAAAGAGTTGGAAAGTAGATTTGATAGCATAGCGGATTTTGCCGATATAGGAGATTTTATCGACCGACCCGTTAAAACTTATTCTAGTGGGATGTATATAAGACTAGCGTTTGCTACAGCGATAGGTATGGACCCAGATGTTTTAATTGTCGATGAGGCGTTGGCTGTTGGAGATGTACGTTTTCAAAGAAAATGTTATCGCTATTTTAAAGAATTACAATCTCGTGGTACCACCATTATTTTTGTCACACATGCTGTCGAATTAGTTCGCACGCATTGTGATCGGGCAATTCTCCTAAATGAAGGAAGGATAGAAGCAATAGGCGCTCCGCAAGAAGTAATCCATACATATCTGGAATTTATGTTTTCTCCAAATATAAAGATAGGATCTGACAAACCGAAAAAAAAATTAGCACCAAACGTTTCTGTTAGAGAGTTAGATAATTGTCTTAACCATAGTATGTATAACACTGACGAATATAGATGGGGCAACAGAAAAGCAGAAATTATTGATTTTTTCATTGAAACCAAAAGAGGAAAAGATCCAGTAATGCTGGAGACAACCGAATCGATCACATTAGGTATCAAAGTATATTTTTCAGAGCAAATGAGCGATCTAATATATGGATTAACCATTCGTACAGTTGATGGAATTATTGTTTATGGTTCAAATACAAGGAATAGACAGATATCAACCAAATCTCGAAATAAGAACGAAACTGCCTGGATTTACTTTAATTTTGAATTAAACCTGCTTCCAGGTGATTATTTTCTCTCTTTAGGAGTCGCTCAGGACGATGATACTGTCGACAATTTAGCAATAGATAGGCGTTACGATATTGTGCATCTTAATGTTGAAGGTTCAACGGATGATTTAGGATTCGCAGCTCTAAGAATGCTGATCAACGAACAATAAACGATGGCTCTCTCGCGGTAAGGATTTTTTTATAATAATGGATATAAAATTTAGATCATTACATTTACTGAGGATCATTTTATAAAGAATTTAATGCGGCGCCTAGGATAAGGATATAGTCGAAGAAGATCTTTAATTATTTTAAACCCAAGATTTCGCAGCTTTCCAAGATAATGGATTGCACCACTTTTTGAAAACCATCTTACTTTAATTGGTTGATAAGCCCAAAGACTATATTTCCCTTTTCCATACATAGTTAATTGATGGAACGAGCGCAGTGCCTCTATAGTTTCGATATCAACTGTCGGATTTCTAGTTGATGATTCGTAGTGAATAATCTTGATATGAGGTGATATCACACAATTTAAACCTCGATCTCCTACGCGTAAGCAGAAATCAATGTCTTGAAAACTGTTCGAGAAAGCCTCGTTAAATGGGCCAACCTCAAAGAACAAATTTTTTCTACAAGAAAGGAAAGCCCCCGTAATAGAGGTGGTTTCATGATCTGCCCAATATCGGTGCATTGGATCGCCTTCGCTTGATGGGTCAGGGTGGGGATTATAATGAATCGCAGAATTTAAGCTTACATTATCACCACAAGATTGCACGGTACCATCTGGATTCAGAAGCATACCGCCAACGCATGCAGTTTCATTGTCAGAAAGTAACGATACTATGTCTGTAATCCAGTTTGTTGAAATAATTTTAGTATCATCGTTTAGAAAAATAAGTATTTCCCCGAAGGCCTGTTCGGCACCAAGATTGCATTTTCGAGAAAAATTAAAATTACCGGAATCTCGGATTGGCCTTCCGGGCAAACGATGTTTGTCTAGAATTACTTGACCATAGTTAAGATCATCGTCTTCATTAACTATAAGTAGGCATTCAAAAGAGTAGACCTCACTATCTATTTCATTATTTTGAGATAGTGTTTCACTAATCGAATTTAGACATTGATCTAGTAATTCAATTGTTGATCCATCGATAGTACGAGTTGTACCTAATTTTGTTGGGATAATAATAGAGAAGGTAGGTATTATTTTTGGCAATGACCTACACTTATAAACCGCAAAACCTTTTTTAGCTACTTCGATATGATGTTGCTTTCCAAGATCGTGGTAGTAATCCTTTAATGCTTTTATAGAAGAATTGACGCTGTGACTAGAAACAGCCCAATCCTGCCTTGACTGAGTCTTTTTCATTATTCGCCATTGATAGGCAAAATAAGGAACATGCTTTGGCTCGCAAAAATTTGTCATGCGTAGTGCTAGATCATGATCCTGGCTTCCTTCATAGCCTTCTCTGTAACCACCGACTGTCTCGAAGAGATTTTTTGAGAAGATCTGGAGATGATTGATATACATAGTCGAACGAAGGAGTTGTTTAGAGTAGGCAGGCTTATAAAGGCCGCGAATTAAATAACCTTTAGCGTCTACTTGCATTTCGTTTGTATAAGCCCATTCACAATCATAGTATTCAAGATGCTTAACAGCGATTTGGAACCCTGATTGAATAACCAAGTCATCATGATCAACTGGTGCGATGTATCGTCCTGTTGCAGCATCAATTGCTCTATTTAAAGAGTAACTTACACCTCTATTATCGGAATTACTTAAAACTGTGATATTGTAATTTTTATCAGTGCGACATCTTTCAACAAATCCAATTGTTTCGTTATTGGTAGAGCCATCATCAACTATGATTAGCTCATGGCGCCCGATGATGCTATGTAGAATACTATTTATACAGATCTGGAGAATTCGATGGTTCGTGTTGAATACGGGAACTACAAATGAAACCTTCATACCATGCTTCCTTAAGTTTAACTATGATAAGATCTGTTTTCTAATTTAAGAAAATGTTAGCAATAGGTTAGAGCAATTTATCATATTCGACTCAATAAAGGTCCAGTTTTTCCTTTGATTCCGTGTATTATTCCAAGGAAAATCAGCCTAAGGTTCCTGAGTCTTTTATCCGAAAATAGGATTAGAATGATAACGATGAGAATTAGTCGGATAATGTCAGCCCTGCGCCACTCTGGGGATATATAATTTCTTTTGTATAGGAGTATGCTGTTCCGAAAAATGAAATAGTATCTAAATGGGAGGTGAACTGGAAAATTTCGCCAGTAACCCCACCATAAGCGTATAGATCGCTCTCCTAAGCTATGGTTCATTAAGGCATCACATACACCATATGCATTCCAATCAAGTGACTTAGCTCTTAGGAACCATTCGGTATCAACGTGATCAATAAACAATCCCTCATCCATAGCCCCTATAGAATCTAGCGCTTGGAATGGGATGAGAGTTCCTGAGCTGATTAGCATATCTGCCGGAATAATTTGATTTATGCGCGACACATCGCAAAATAATTTTCTAAATCGGAATCTAGAAAAATGCACAAAAAACGATATTTGTTTGTTTTTTCCAACATAGCGCGATCCTACTGCACATGTTTTGATGCCATCTGATACTAATTGATTTAAGGAATTTGATAATTTATAAACTAAATTATTTGTTGGTACTGTATCTTGATCGAGAAGTAAAACCGCATTTAATCCTTCATCGCGACATGCTTTAATTCCGATATTATGCGCTTTGCCTACACCAAAATTTTTCTCACATAAGATAATCCTGATGGATTCTATTTTTGATGCAGCATCGAATATAGCCTCCGAATTAGATGAGCTATTATCCACAATAAATACTTTTTCTACTTGCTCACATAGGTTATTAAGCAGAGATTTCAGTGTCAACATATTAGGATTGTATGTTACAACAATGGCCCCAATAGTTTTTTTAGAAAAATTCATAATTTTTAGATTTAATAGTCAAAAAATATCACAGTTAAAAATATTTGATAACACTGATTATTGTTGATTTGTCATAATTTTTTTTACATTCTCTAATTTACAAAAAAGCTAGTTAGCGTTAATCCAGTTAATTGAAATCTTAAATTCAAGGTAATCGAAGTCTTGATTTAAACGAGTTGCCGGAATGCTCCAAACTAAACTAGGATCATTATTTAGTGATAACATTAATAATTTTAAGGTCTTAATTGTAAAACGAATATTATTGTAGGTAATTTGTTTCCGGTTGCTGAAGAATGATGGTTGTAATCGATGCAAGATGATTTTTTTAGAATCTGAATACCCTGCAAGCTCCATGAACATTATTTTAAATAATCCAGGCGTGATCCCAGGGTCAACACGAAAAATGTTCGATGATTTAGCGACGGTTGGAAGAGTAAATATTAGCGTTTGGAAGTTATGACCGATTGATATCAGTTTAGTTTGCGATTGGGACTCGGAAAAATCATTAACAGTTTTTGTCCAGAATAGTTGAACCGGTATACGTGGTTTTCCCAATTCTAAAGTCAATATATCCTTTGCTGAGGAACCATGCATGTCGTTGAGAATATTTTGTTGTAATTCATCTTCCTGATCAATGTATTTAGTAATATTGTGTGTCAAATCAATACCAACATTGTTAAAACAAATCATTAGAATGTCCATCAATGTTATGGAGGGTAATTTCCGGTCAATCGTAGTTAAAAATATATGAGCCATCTCGAAAAAATAGAAAAGACCTCTAAAAAAAACAAATTTATGATCAAGAGTAGGTAAGGAATAATTCCACTCGTGATCAAATGAAGTCCAATTGTTTGAATCATCTACAATGATGTTCATCGGCAATAGATCAACCAAAAGCCCAATATTTTTGCCATCCAAAAATCGAGATTGTAAATAAGAAAAGTAAGTTGATGACAAAGAGTTTATCGTTTCTAGAAATGGTTTTTTTTCGAGTTGTTTAATCCAAAGATTGGACAAAGGCGCACCAGCTATCCATTTTTCCGTTTTAGTATTTTGCTCTAAGAAATTTGTTACTGGTTTATCGATAGTATAGAGTGGTAGCTTATTTACTAACGATGCGCAATTTGGTTTCCGAGTTTGTGTTCGGTATACAGGTTTTCGGTTCAAACCAGAGAAGTGTGCAAAGTCGTTTGGAGCAATATCATTGGTGGCGCTCTTGTTTGGACTTGCGATAATCAAAAAGGAGTTTGCAAAAGAACCAAGAACGCCGGATCTCTGCGCATATTCCCAGAAACGCAATTCGTAGTGTGGAGTAATTAAATTATGATAATCGCGAGAGGATATTGAAGTTAAGTGCACCCAAGCATTCTGATTTGTTTCAACATACTTATCATTTAGAACTAGCGAAGGTAGTTTATAATCAGGGAATGGGTAGTGAAAAGAATAATGTAACTCTGCTTTATTTAAGATATCTATCCATTCATTTCGAGACCAAGTTTTGATTCCCGAATAATGTGGGTATCCTCTTATACCTTCAAAAGCTAGTCCATAGTGATCTTCGCCAGAACCATCGAAGTATTTTTTCCCAAGCCGATTTTCAATTGCAATGATTATTGCTCCATTTTCAGTTAAGCTTGGAATACATTTTCTTAATGAATGCAAGACTGCTTGTTCTGCGGTTTTTTCGTTTCCTGAAAATCGTCCTGCATATTCTAGAACTCCGACAAATGATATTAAATCATAGTGATTATCAGGGAACGAAATATCATGAAAGTTACAGGCAGCAATAGATACATTTTCTAGATGCCGGCATCGTTCCTTTGCAACCATTGCACGATTTTGGCTTCCCTCAATAGCATCGACTGATAAGCCAAGTTCCCCGAGATATCTGGTTAGTGCTCCGCAACCACACCCAAGTTCGAGCATAGTAGTTTTTCCATCAAACTCTAAGTATCGTAATAAATTACTTCTTTGGGGAGATAAGTGATATTCAGTTACCCATCCCTGAATTTTTTTCTCTAATTCAACAGATGTACTTGAATGATCTATGGCGTTGAATATTATGTCACTTAAAAACTTTTCTTCAGCTTCTCCATCAGAATAGTCGAAATCCGAAATATTATCAGATTGCACCCAGAAACCAGCTGGCGTTGGTGCCAGACAATTTATTTGGATTAGACGACTATCGGAGCTCACTTAGTCCAGCTTATGTGTTTTCGGACATCTAGCTGCATAAATAAAAGTTAAATTTAGTCCAGTAATTATAGTTTAACTAATTATTCGCCACGAATGAGTATGCTATTTTTCAGTTTAGGTACACTATATCACTTGGTTAAATGGAATCACAGCCTTTCTCTGCTAGAGTATGTTAGCTTAAGATAGTCTGTGAGAATAAGTTGAGTAAAAAATTTAAATGTATGTATCTAGGAAGATTTGTAACGCATAAAACGGCAGGCTTGAATTGCTACAATACCTTAACCAGATTCATCAAGAAATAAAATGTAGTGGCCTTAAGAATTTATGATAGATATTTCAATAGTTATTGTTAATTATAATTCAGGATCTTTGCTCCAAGCGTGCCTAGATACTGTAATTAAAAGTGATTGCGACTATGAAGTCATTTTGATTGACAATGGATCTATAGATGAAAGCCTACATTTTCTTAATGGTGAAAATTATAACAATATTGTTACCGTTAGGAACAAAAAAAATATTGGATTTTCAGCCGCGCTAAATCAAGCAAATGCATATTGCAGCGGAACCAAAATTATTTTTTTGAATCCGGATTGTTTAATATTTCCCCACACCGCTCGTTTAATGGGTGAAGCTCTTGATCAAGATCACTCAACCGGAATAATCGGTGGATTAGTGTTCAATTTCGATGGGTCGGAGCAGCAAGGGTGCCGCAGAAGAGAGCCGACTTTAGTTAGAAGCCTCAACAAACAGATTAGTTTTTCTAGTTCGAAACACCTGTCAATTGATATGAATAGAAATCCTTTGCCCGAGAAAAAAGTAGTTGTGGATGCGGTATCTGGTGCATTCTTTGCTATGAAGCGAGAATTATTTTTATCAGTTGGCGGTATGGACGAGGATTTTTTCTTGCATTTTGAGGATCTTGATTTATGTAGACGAATTAGAGAAATTGGAAAAAACGTTGTATTTGTTCCAGATATCTCTATATTTCATTATCAAGGAGCCTCGAGACCTCATGCCAATTGGTTTGTATCCAAAGAGAAGCACAAAAGTATCTTGAAGTATCAGAAAAAACACAACAAGTACTTTTTTTTCTTAAGATGGCTACTGCTTAGTATGGTTTGGGCTCATTATCTTTATGAAAAAGTTAGAAATTCTAGAGTCTTGCCATCTAAAATGTGTGATTTCGATTTTTCAGTTTTTCCATACTCAGCTGTGGCTGGCATAGAATCAGAGGAAAACCGTTTGATGGTTTTTGGTGTCACCACAGAGCAAAGAAATCGAATTAGCCCAATTTGTGATTCAATAAGTACCTCAATATACTGGTCTGCTGATTACAGTAGTGTGAACGATCTGTGTGAAAAAAAAGTCTTAAGCATAGAATATTTCGAAAAGGTCCCTGACAAGGAGGCTTTTAGATTTAACTCATTGTTGTTAGCGCCAAATCATAGGCTAACAAATGATCAGGTTATTCAAATAGTAGAAAAATGCTCTGTCAAGAAAATTGGATTACTGACGGAGGATTTAGGAGATAAGCCATATTCAGCCGATATATTTCTGCATGAGTCAGAATACAGTGATATTAAATCGACTCTTATTAATAGATTGGTAACCAACGGAGTACCAAAATCAAGAATAAGACTCATGCCATTGGAGAATTTACCAAACAAGTCAAAAGATTCGAGAAATTGGCTGGAGGAAGATAAAAAAATAGTCGATTACATGAGGGTTTTTTATGAGGAGTGGTAGGTCAATTGAACTGGATAGCACTATTTAAACAATGCTTTGATTTGGGATATTTTGAGTCTGCATCTAATACCAAAATGCCTGCAATTCAAATCTAATAGTATAATTTGATGAAGGTAGGTACTATTTTTGCGTGACTTTTATATCATAGGACTGTTATTGACTGCCGGGTCAACGTTACTGTCTTGGTTTGTTTTAAGAATATTGCTGAAACATCATCGGGGGTTTTTTGCTCTTGACCGTCCCAATATACGAAGTATGCATATAGATCCGATACCGAGAGGAGGTGGTATCGTAATAGTCGGTCTATTTATATTAGGAGTACTTATGTTGATATTTAATACGCCGGGGATTCACCGTTGTTTGTTGACACTAGGGTTTGGAACACTGGTGATAGGTGGTTTGGGTTGGCTAGATGATCATAAGAGTCTAAGTATTTCGCATAAGCTAATAGTGCAATTGGTTTTGGGAGTGGTTTGCGTGATATTGATTCAACCCGAAACTAGGATTTACCTATATACTGGAACAACAGTTTATCTAAACAATTTTGTTCTAGTTCCAGTCATAGTTTTGTGGCTAACTTGAATAATGAATGTGTTTAATTTTATGGATGGTATCGATGGATTGGTAAGTAGCCAGTCAATTATTAATGCATTTGTTTTAACGATTTGGTTCTTTATTGAAGGAGATACTAGTACTGCATTGGTGTGCCTCATCCTTAGTGGAGTAACTAGCGGATTTATTTTTTTTAATTGGTCACCAGCTAAGATATTCTTAGGTGATTCGGGAAGTCTTAGTCTGGGACTTATATTTGGCGTATTAGCGATTTATGGAATAACAAAACACCAAATGCCAGTCATCGGATTTATTGTTTTGTATGGAATATTCTTGTCTGATACAAGCATTACTCTTCTGCGTAGAATTCTCAAAAGAGAGAGGTGGTGGGAGCCACATACCCAGCATTATTATCAACGTATAGTGCGTACTGGTATCAGTCACAGCAAAGTGTCAATATTTGCTTTAATAACTAGCATTGGCCTTTCTATCGTAGCAACTTTGCAAGTAGTTTCGTATGGTCCAAATATAATTTGGATAGCAGGCGCCGTGGTTTTGTTGTTTGGGTTGATTAATATTACGAAGCATCAAGAAACACGACGGTTGGAAAAGTGAAAATCAGACATTTCATACGAAAGCAACTCAAGAATATTAGTCAGCAAGCTAGATATGTATTTCGACGATGGCCAGTTCTCCTACACGATGGTTTTATGACGGTAATTAGTTGGTACTTATCATATTGGCTAAGATTCAATTTAAGCATCGTGCCCGATGTCTTTTTGAAAGAGGCAGCTACTCTTTTGCCAATAATTGTAGTCGTTCATCTTGGCACATCAATCGTTTTAGGGGTTCCTCGTGGGGCATGGCGATTTACATCACTGTATGATTTGACAAAAGTTGTACAAGCGGTTGTCTTTGGGATAGCGATAACATCTGCGCTGATATTTGCTTATGATAGGATGTGGGCAGTTCCGCGAGCTGTGTTTCTAATTCACACGCTTCTACTTATTGTATTATTGGTTGGACCAAGAGTTCTTCTTCGAATTTGGAATGATCGTAGACTTCGAGGTGGAGTTTCTGAAGATACCGAAAAGGTTCTAGTTGTTGGGGCCGGAGCAGCCGGTGAAATGCTTATTAGAGACCTTCTTCGAAGTATACCTAGGTATTACGAACCGGTCGCATTAGTTGACGATGATCCTGCTAAACAAGGATCGGAAATACAAGGAATAAGAGTAATTGGCGGTTGTAATACCATCCCTTTACTGGCAAAAAGAATGAGTTTCGGGCGTATTCTTTTGGCCATGCCAAGTGCAACAGCTGACCAGATGAGAGCCGTTGTTACTTGGTGTGAAAAAGCTCAAGTTCCTTTTAGAACATTACCTAAAGTACAGGACATAATTGATGGGACTGCGACAATTCATGATCTCCGCGAAGTAGATTTAGATGATCTACTTGGACGTAAGGCTGTTAGTCTTAACTGGGATGCAATTGCTACTGAATTAAAGCATAAACGTATAATTGTCACCGGTGCCGGTGGTTCTATTGGAAGTGAGCTATGTCGACAATTAGTGCGCTTGAGGCCACCTCAAATTATTCTTATTGATCAGAGCGAATTTAATCTTTACTCTATTGCAAGAGAACTATCTATCCACCATAAAGATCTAGAAATTAAGACGTTGTTGGCGGATATTTGTGATGAAACTGCAATTCAACATATTTTTTCTTCATATAAACCCGAAATTGTTTTTCATGCTGCAGCTTACAAGCATGTGCCACTACTACAAAAACAAATTCGTGAAGCAGTTAAAAATAATGTTATTGGAACTCGAGTTGTATCAGAGGCATCAGTGATAGCTGGATGTAAGACTTTCGTTTTAATTTCAACTGATAAGGCTGTAAATCCAACTAGTTTAATGGGAGCCAGCAAACGTATGGCGGAAACAGTTTGTCAAGCATTTCATAAAATCTCAGATACTTCTTTTGTGACAGTCAGATTCGGTAACGTCCTTGGATCTGCTGGTAGCGTGGTTCCATTATTTCGTAAACAGATAGAAAGTGGCGGACCTGTTACCGTTACACATCCAGACATGACTAGATATTTTATGACAATGTCGGAAGCCTGCCAGTTAATTCTTCAGGCAAGTACAACAGAAAATGGTGAGGCTATCTATCTTTTGGATATGGGGGAACCTATTAAGATATTAGATTTAGCAGAACAAATGATTCGTTTGGCTGGATTACGCCTAGAAAAAGATATACAAATTGAGTTTACTGGTCTTAGGCCCGGCGAAAAAATAGAAGAACAATTGTTTCATGATTTAGAGTCGTTATCACCAACAGAGTTCGATAAACTATTGCTTGCTGAGATTAGGCCATTAAATCACAAAAATATTATAAGTGTATGCAATCAGTTAAGCATTGCATGCAACGAGTATGATGAAAAAGCGATCGAGAGAATACTTAAAGATATCGTTCCTGAGTATGTAAATGCAACAACCAGCATTGGCTAAAAAATTTTCCGCTAAAATTATTTATTTTGGATGCCTAGCTTCTTTTTAGAAAGTCTGTATAAAATTGGAAACTTAATGAAAATAATCATTATTTAATCGCGTAGAGTTACGGGTCTAACACTCACAATCACTCCAAATTTAGGGTGGTCTATAAAGTGTATTTCTTTAAATTTTATACGTCTCCGATGATTAATGAAGTAGTATGGCCTTTCAGCTGGAAATTTCATATTGTTGTCAGATTTCGGCTGGTATCGCAGTAGTAGATCAAGGTAGAGCAAGTCTGTCGCAAAAAGGAAAATTGCACCATTTAGTGTGCTTTCCTGGTCTATTCTCGGCAGATCAATCAGTACGTAAGGCGCTTTTGTTCTTTTTACAGAAGTTTGTGACCATTGCCCATGAAAAAGTATTTCGTAGTTTTTGCTCCCGCGCAATTTATCTAAAATTTCAGGAAAATGACTATCAACAGCTGGCTCGAGCTCGATGATTCGTTTTTTATTTATTAAATTATTTAGCTTTATTTGCAAATCTATGTGGTGTGGATTTATCTGGTGGAGATTCTCCTTATCACCCTGTTTTTTCAATTGACTAAATATGATAATTTCAGCATCATAAAAGTCAGCAGAAAACGCCATCTTGCATGGGATGAGGAGAAAACAAGCGATACTAAATTTAACCAATACATTTTTCAATGAATATATCATTGATAAGCGCCTATTAGGGTAATGAATAATTCAGGTGGCGAAGTCGTTCAGTTAGTAATATATTTCATATTATAGCTAGATCGTTAATAAGCTGTTCTGCAAAATGGAGTCGGGCATTTGAGTCTAGTAAAGATTGTCGAATATTAAGGGTTTGATTGTCTATCATTTTAAACCTGTCTGGGTTTTCACTAATAATTGTCAAGAAATTACTAGTATCAATTTGAGGTGATGAGTTAAATTTGATTGACCCACCATTTTTATCTAAAAGAAAACGCCTTACACCTATATCTTGGCATTTAAACTGCAGAGATCGAATACTGAAAAGGGAACAAGCGGCCTCAGGTAATGGCCCGAATCGATCAATAGCTTCCAATTTTAGTTCATACAATTCAGCAGAATTTTTAGCCGCAGCAATTCGCTTATAGAATATCAGTCGCTGATGAACATCCGGAAGATAAAAATCCGGAAATAGGGTAGGTACATTCAGCTTTAAATCAGGGGGATACCAAGTCTCTGTATTAAATTCAAGTTTTTCTTGTGTATTTCGGAGAGGAGCCTGGATGTCTTCAATGGTTCTTTTAAGGTATTCGGTATAAAGAGTGAAACCTATTTCATCAATAGTGCCGCTTTGTGCTTCTCCAAGTAGCTCACCAGCACCTCTTATTTCTAGATCATGTGACGCAAGCATGAATCCAGAACCAAGTTCGTCTAAACTAAGAATAGCATCTAAACGTTTTTTTGATGAATCGGAAAGTGTTTCATTACTAGGTATGATTAAGTAGGCATAAGCTTGTTGGTGCGAGCGTCCAACGCGTCCTCTCAATTGATAAAGTTGAGCTAGCCCATATCTATGAGCTTTCGAAATTATAATAGTGTTTGCATTCGGAAAATCAATACCACTTTCAATAATAGTAGTGCAAACTAGAATGCTAAACCGTTGATAATGAAAGTCGTCCATGACTTTTTCTAGTTCGTATCTATTCATCTGTCCGTGGCCCACCCGGATAGATACTTCAGGCATTAGATCAGATAAATATTTTTCAATTTTATCAATTGATCGAACTTCATTGTGGAGAAAAAATATTTGACCTCCTCTGTGAATTTCGCGCAGACAAGCTTCACGGACCATATCATCGCTCCATTCATTGACAAAAGTTTTAATCGCTTGCCTATCAGGGGGAGGTGTTGACATCAACGAAATAGAGCGTAATCCAGATAGGCTAATATTTAGGGTCCGTGGTATCGGAGTTGCGGTTAAGCTTAAGGTATCAACAGTTCCTCGAAACATTTTTAATTTCTCTTTTTGCCGAACTCCAAAACGATGTTCTTCATCAATTATTATGAGCCCAAGTTCACGAAAATCTATGTCTGATTGAAGAAGTCGATGTGTTCCAATGACGATATCAGGCCGTCCATTAGGTAAAGCATCTATTACTTTTTTTAGTTCAGATGCACTTCGAAATCGGGAAAGTAACTCTATCTGTATCGGTTCTGATGAAAAGCGATCGATAAAAGTTTCAAAGTGTTGTTGTGCTAAGATTGTCGTTGGAACAAGAACTGCAACTTGCTTATTATTGTGAACTGCAATGAATGCGGCACGTAGCGCGATTTCCGTTTTCCCGAATCCGACATCTCCACAAACAAGTCTATCCATA